>Ga0209953_1000556_pt1 | contig 13200 bp, 34 predicted proteins | sample SalPonred_H2O_MG_FD_185713 | JGI IMG/M metagenome (GOLD analysis project Ga0209953, IMG submission 185713) | Salt pond water microbial communities from South San Francisco under conditions of wetland restoration - Salt Pond MetaG... | ecosystem: Environmental > Aquatic > Non-marine Saline and... | reverse complement strand
CGAAAACAAGTTCTTCTTCGGTAAAATCTACTGTTCCACCCATTTCTTGATATAACCTCATCTGTTTCACCGCATACTCCACAACCCTATTAACATGATCTACATACCCACCGGGAAAAGCACTATGATACCAAGATTTACCGCTAGCAGGAGCCATTACATAGACCTCTTCCATGTGGGAAAGCATCTCTTTAATAGCATCCTTACGGTCACCTATATAAGTGTCAATGATCTTAAGGTGTTTTTCGTAATTTTTTTGTATTTTTTCGGCGGATAATGACATAACTCTTTATATATTTATATAATTATATATGTATATATTGTATTTATTTATTTATATCTTATATTTTATAACTTATATCTATATAAGTACTATACTTAATACCATATATTAGATATATAAAGAAGATATATAAAATAATTCAATATATCAACTATTTAACAATAAATTTTTCTGAAAAAGAAGATTTTATAACGGATTTATCACCTGCATCCCACATAACTTCCATATAAATCGTGATAGTATCACCTTTTAAGTGAGGTGCGAACGGTCCAAGAATACGTTTAGATATTACTTTATCACCTTTCTGTTTAAAATATATGTGGGTATTCTGAGCGATATTTACAACCGTTCCTGAAAACTGTGTAAGATCCAAGTTTTTCCAATGGGTAGGTAACGGACCGCCGGTAGAAGTCCACTCACCGCTAAAAGGTTTGTAGTAAGCCTGCTTCATTACTAAGGTATCTCCTATAACCCATGCTGTATCGCTATCAAATTGAGCTGTAACTACCGGATCTCCATTATAGTGATATTCGGGAGACGTAATATCTGCTTCAATATCTACATCGAAATAAGGATAATACTCTTGCTGCCAATCTAACTTGACATGATAATACCCGTTTTTATCAATCTGCTCAGCAAATATGATTTTAGCATTACAATCTCCATCAAGACAGGTAGGGGTGACGGAAGTTTTAGAGCAGGAAAGGGCGGTAAGGAATAATATCGGCCACGCCGCCGCGCGAAACGCGCGAAGTTTGCCCGCGGATTTAACTACGAATTCTTTGTAATCGTTGACAAGCTTTAATTTTATCATATATAACCTTTATTAGACGTGATGTTGGATTGTGCGCTATATAACGCGTACGAGATACATTAGGTATCGCTCTCATCTTCTTCTTGCTTTAAGTTAATTTTATAAGGTTTACCAAGCTTGTCTACTACCTCAATAGCGGTACCAGGACTTAAATAAAAAAACTCTCTATCACTATTAGCTCTCACCCCTTGTGACTCTAAATAAATATGGATCTCTTTCTCTAAACGTCCAGCGTTTATACATGGAAAACCGTACTCTATAATAAACGGAGTAGGAACACCCGAATGCCTGTCCAGTTCTTTTTTACGCTCTCCAAGATTTCTATCCGTCATACCAATTTTAACCATACCCGGCATGGACGGGTTAGACAGTACATAAACCCAGGTAGCATCTTCCAAACTAAAATCATCAGGAACTTCGATAGCCCGTGTAGACCTATTTGTATAGTAAGTGACTATATCCCACCCTGGGTTTTCAGGGTCTGGTTCCAGTGTAAAATATTTAGCAGCGCCGCCGTACTGGTCTTCTGAAACAGCGATATATTTTTCAGCTTGTTGAGCAGAGATTCGTGTAAGTGTTGGCTTATGGCCATACCTGTATTCTAATTTTTGCGGAACTGGAGCATCATGGAACGGCTGTTTTGCTAAATCTTCAAGACTTTGATCAATATTCATAACCTTTATTATTTATTCTAATATAGTAAAATTATATCAATCTTCCAACGGCACTATTAGTATTTTCTCTTACAAGATCCATAAACCTCTTTATGACAGCACATTTCTCATATATCTCTAATTCCTCGTAATAGTATAACATTGTATCTAGACCGAAAAGTACATCTTGAGAATCGTATGACTCCCCTATTGTGTATTTAGGGTTAAATGTATCTAAGTCTACTCTTGTAAGATATTGATAGAGACCATTATAGTACTTTAGTTTCACTGTACTACGTACTTCTTTGTACTGTTCGGGGTAAGACCTAAGGTACATATTATCCATTATCTGGTAATTCTCTAATCCTCTTATTACCATTCCTATTAGCACATACGGGTTACTTAGAACTTCTTCTATTCCGTTCTCTTTGTATACCGCCTCATCTCCTTGTTCAAAGATTGAGAATAATGTATGTGGATCTAACTGTTGCATCAACAATAAATAGTTCTTATATTGTAGTATATGAACCAACCCCCTATATACAAAAAAATTGCCAAAATTTTTCCCCGGGGTTTCTTGGATTTTTACACAAAAGTTCTTATATTATTTAAGTAGTAATAATTGAGAGATGGCTCACGATAGTTTAGAAGACCTTTTATGGGAGGCAGAAAGGTTGGGTGTTAGAGAAGAGGTGCTCAAAAAAGCATCAAAGATTAAACAAAAGAAAAATAAACACACCAGCGACCTCTACGATGAAGCTTTCGATAAGGTTAAAAAGAAATTAGATAAAAAACGACGTACCTCTAAATAATGAGGGATCTATCATATATAATTAAAACGCTAATAAAGGTTACAGGTACAGTAAGAGATTTTATCTTTTATGACAGTATTAAGATAGGTAAATATAATATAGACATATTTACTACTCTATACATTTTAGGATACCTTTATGTGGCGTATAATGTTTATTTTCTAAGATGATAAATATACCGGGGTATATACTTATGGCCGTATTGTTCTACGGGATGTATAGGTTGTGGAAGTGCACTAGAAAGAAGTAATCAATATATACATATATAAATATATATCACTATATATTAAAATCTATCAGATCCTTGCTCATAGGTTTGGCGCAGCCAAGTACCGTACGTACCTCTTAGGGAACTATACTGTCAGTGTTATATCACCGTTATAGCACCATGACGGCCGATTGACCAAAGTCTTGTGGTAGGTTGAGAGTCTACAATTCGGTCCACCCAACCAATTCCATCCTCCAAAGTTGGAACCTATAAGTAGTACGTTGACCCATCATATCATATGCATAAGTAGCCATAGTGGTCTTATTAATATCAGATATGTTCATACCATTTAAAGCAAATACATCATCCTTATAGATGCTATATGTAGTACCAGTACCGTATGTATGGGCAGTAATCTTATATGTAATAGGTCTACCGTCATAGTCTGTACCATAAGTAACTCTGAGACTACCTTTATCCTCTAAGGCCTCTATAGCATTAATGATTGTCTTACTGTGGTTTACTTTGTCTGTGTAGCTCATAACCTTTATTGTTTATCTTTTAACTTACCTTAATATAGGCATAAACATCCATACTACCAACTATCTCCACATATATTTCCTTACACTCTTATACTAATTTGTATGGTCTACCTTACACTCTCTCCCATTTACCTATAGGACCAACTACCCTTTTGTAAGGAAGAACTGCTCTATATAGAAAAAATTCCGGAAGGGACACACACCACCCTATACCTTCTCTCTTATTTTACACACATTACCTCTCTATCATTCTATACAATCTTATATATTCATATAACTATATATGTATATCTCTATATAAGTATATATACACTCGTTGTTTGTAATAGGCTTTATGTAAGTATAGAGCTATATCCCTTTATCTACCATATCATACCCTTTCTCTCCTTATTGATCTAGTAGGGGCGTTTATAAAGGTGTGGGCAAAGTCTTACACTTCTCAGACACAGGGTACGTAGTACCCACCAGAGTAGTACGAAGTACTTACTCCTTAGCTTTAGCTAGCCTCCTTATTTGTCCAATATGGTCGATGTTGATGTAGGAAGGTAGGACTATTCGGAGAAAATGCGCGTGACGACTTCGTCGTCGTTAGAGAGATCACGCCCCCTCTCCCGCCTCCTCGTACCATTTAGGATTTGGTAACCCGCTATAATAGTCCCATTCACTATTCATATCTAGTTCCTTATCATCTTCATCGTCCATCCATCTCCATTCCTTGCCTATATTAATCATTGTACAAATAGTTTTCTTACCTGTCCTCCTAACTCCATATCATTAGGTTCACTCATAACGGTATTAGAAATTATGTTTAATAGTCCTTCTTCTCTAAATCCTTCTGTAGCTTCAAATAGGGTATACTCTGATATTATCTCTGAGTATCGTACCTCTTTGATTAACTCTTTGAGTGCTTTTAGAGCTTCAACCGGTTCATCATTCTCTAACATCTCTTCGATGTTCCATAAATCGATTAGTAACTCTCTTTCTGTTTCGTTATCTAATGCTAGTTTCATTTGTGTCATAACCTTTCTATTTTAGAATCCAAATACTTCTTCGTCTATTCTTTCTACCTCACCAAGTAACATATCCTCATTAAAACTTTCTTCAACTTTAACTCTCAATACATCATCGTATACGGCATACTCTTTTATGATATCGCTATCAACATTGATCTTCTCCCATTCATTTTCTGATACGCCTTCTACTCCAACATCTTCTGGACCAACTAACTCATTAACTCCTACTTGATTGTAAACGAATAACTCAACTAAATTTGTCATAACCTTTATTTTTATCTTTTTAACTTACCTTAATATAGGCAGAATAAATAAGACTACAAACTATATTCCGGAAAAGTCTAGTTAATTTGCGCGTGGCGACTTCGTCGCGAAAGAGAGAGCCCACCGCCCCCTCCCCGCTCCGTCGTCAATTTAGAATAGACTCAACTGCACTACTTTCTCTCTTACCGGCTCAATCTTATAAGCCGTCTGTACTTTACGAGTTGGTTTGTAAGCCATAGCATCCCAATCCAATAACTCCCCATCCTTAACCGTCAAGGCATGTCCGGAAACAGTTACGATATAAGATCCAGTCTTATGTGACTCGATAAAGCTCTTGAGAGTCTTCTGTCTCCAGATTACTTCTCCTTTTACTTTGTACTTGTTCTTGATATCTCTCTTACCTAGAACTGATACTTTAACTTGTCTTTTACCGACACTCATTCCAGCTTCTTCTGCTTTTAAGAATGCTGCTGCAATCATTGCACCCATAGTACCTTTTCTATTCTCTCTCTTAAAGACATCTCTAGCTACTTGATGAGCAGTATCGTAATCTACTTCTGCAGCAGTTGCTAACGCTCTTACGAAACAATCATTCTTTTCGCTTTTAGCTAGTTGAGAATTGAACTTTGAATACTCGGCACTTGTTTTTAAATAACTCATAACTTTTTATCTTTTTAACTTACCTTAATATAGGCATAAAAGATCAGACTACAAACTATCTACTAACTTTTTTTCTGGCTTACTATCATAAAGTAGAGAGACCTGGTAAATGCTCCTGCACAGAATGCTGTACCGATACCGAGTCTAAATAGTTTTAAATCTCCTACAAATTCACCCAATACAAAATACCACAGTGCTACCATTACTCCATCCCCTACTAACATAAGAGCGATCAGCCCTACAATCATTTCTTTTGGAATTAGTTTGCTAATGGTCCATAACATGACTGTAAAGAAAAGAAGCAATCCTACAAAACTTAATCCTAATACAAAGCTCAAACCTTCTTCTTGTTTCGTTTTTTAACTATAACTTTCTTTGAAGTTCTTTCTGGACCAAATCTAGAGAAGTTCCCCATACCGTCTATATCAACTGTATCTACATTCCGGAAATCTAATTCACTAGGGTTATTCTTCTGCTTTGAATGCTGGGTAAGAATAGCCCAGGATAGAAATCCTACATATAGAGTAAAGATAAATCCTCCTACTATAAAAAATGTACCGCTCATGATCTTCTTCTTTGTCTGATTGCTATCGCAAATAGGAGGATAGTTCCTGGCCAGTGAGCTGAATACTGTGCTTCTTCTGTTAATCCTGCAACACCTAATCCTACTGAATACACAAGGCAGATGAAGGCTAGAATAATCGGGTAATACTTAATAAAAAATTCTTTCATAACTTATATAATTTAATTTACTCCTAACATTACTTTTTTCTGGACATACTCAATAAAATCTCCTGCATACGTTTTACCTCCTACATGAAATTGAATCTCATCCATTCTGCCTAGAATATGTCTTGCATATTCTTCAGATACTTTCCAATCATACACCGTAAATATATCCTCTCCGAAATCAAATACCCATTCAAAATTTATTTTGCCGTCTCCAGAGTCTTCCGGGGTGAGTGAAGGTTCACCAAATGCATTGACCATATCATTATAAGTGATTCCGGTTAACCTATCTTTAAGATGAGTTCCGTTAGCCAATCTTAACGCCTCTTTTTTGTTTGTAACTAGAATTGCTCTCATATCAAATCGTAATTTAAGAATACATTTTCGAACCAATCATTACATACCTCTTTGATAAAAGAGTGAAGATCTACATGAACGTTTCCTGGCTTATTCCATTCTGCCATTACCTGATCTACAATCTCATCTACTTCCGTAAGAGTTAACATCTCTCCGTAATTCTCTAATACTTCCTGTTGAATAAAATGCTTCAAATACATAACTTATAGATTAATAGTTAGCTTCTTCTAATAAATCTGCTACAGGAGTCCATCCTGAATCTGCTTCAAAGTCATCTACATAATCCTGGCAGATGAACTCTTCGTTCTTCTTATCACCGTAGTAAGTGAAAGCATCAATCTCTTTTCCTTCTAGAAATACATTGTAAGTATTCCCTCCGTTGTTTCTGATTTGAAATAATCCTGAGGTAGATTCGATTTCGAAAGTCTTGTAATTTGTCATAACCTTTATTTTTATCTTTTTAACTTACCTTAATATAGTCAGAATAAACCAGACGGCCAACTATTTGACTAACTTTTTTATCAGATCCATAATTTTATTTGTATCTTCAATACTTAAGTCCATAGCCATTAACTCTTTTCTAACTTGTGCAAATCCTCTCTGCTGTACTTTGTGCTTTACAAAAAGATTAGTCGCAATAAGAGTGTGATTGAGGTGTTTTGATGCGAATGCGATAGATTTTCTCATGTCTTTATCTTTTTAACTTACCTTAATATAGGCAGAATATTCCGGAATTACAACTAATATGAAAGGAAAAGGCGAGAAAAATCTCGCCAGTTTCCAAGTTAAAAGATAAAAAGATGCTACAAGGGTGTGTAGCTCACGTAGATAGTTCCGGGATTGTCATCGAAACAGACATAGTCAAACCCCCATGATTCTAATACTTCATTGACTATGAACCGTTGCATTATGACACTCTTCCCGGTGATTATTTCTGCATCAAATCTTCCTTTTAGTGATGCTTCTGTTAGTTTATCCTCAACAAGTTTAACTGCTGTTCTGTGAGGAAGGCCATGAAGATCTATTATCATGACGCCTTATATTCGTCCCATACTTCCTGAACCTTTATATAGTACTCTCCTTCTATTTGGTTCATCTCGGCTAGAATATCGTCTTGAAAGTCTAAAGCTAGTCTAGTATAATGAGCCTGTCTTTCTAATCTCTGAAGTATATCTTGGGAAACGTCACTAGAACCGGTTCCAGGGTACCTTAATGATAGTTGAGTATATTCTTTTGGTCCGGCAAACTCATAATCTTGATCGACATAAATGTCCATATACGATAGAGGATTTGAACCGTCACAAACCTTGACATAAGTGTGTCCAATAATAAGATTATCTCCTTCTTCAGCAGTAAAATACTTTTCAAGAACGGCTTGAAGTTTAAATCTCTTCTTTCCTTCTATGACGTTAGTTCTATCTGTAATAGATGCTAACTCTCTTCTTTGTCTTTCAATACCTGTCATAACCTTTATTTTTTATTTTATTTTGTAATAGCTAACACCGTTGACGCGGATAAGAGTTGATTTGTCTAGGATGTTAAGGCGTGAAGGGGTTGTAAAATAGTAAAATGGGCGGTAGTTTTGTAAATTTGGCATGATGAATAATTTTTTATCTTTTAACATACCTTAATATAGGCAGAATAAACCAAACGTCCAACTATTTACTTGACTTTTTTTTTAATTCTTTCTATCGCTTTTATGACCTGTAGTATATCTATCTTACTTTTAGATTGAAATTCATCAGCTTCAAAAAATTCAACAACCCATTCACCATCTACTAATTCATCACTCCCGCAACTGATTAGACTTAAACCGGGAGCAAAATCATAAGTGTAATAATACCAATCCGGTTCATCTAATTCACCTACACACTTTTCAAATCCTAATTCAACTAATTCGTTTTCTTTCATAACATAAATAATTCGTAGTTTGAATTTTGTGATTTAAACTTAATATAATCGTCTCTCTCCTCGACAATTTCAGTTACTGCAGTAGTCTGCCAGGTAAAGAACTGATTGAATGGAGACATCATAAGGGATCTACCTATACCTATCTCATCATATTTTTCTTTAAACCTTCCGGAATCATCAAACTCAATCCACAATACTTTTTCAGATTGTTTTGTAAGTCCGTCTCTTTCTCTTACTAATTTCCAGTTCATTGGTCTAGATTAAGGTTGCTATCCTCTATTAACTCTCGTAGTTTTTCTCTACATTTTTGAAATGCCTCATAAGTATCATCACTCATATCTCCAGCTGGGTGTTTCATTTCGCCTCGTAACCATTGGTCTATATTCCAACAAACACTCCACCAGGCCAAACCTTGAGTTGCGAAATCAAAGTCTTTTTTGTCTTCTGGTAGCTTAAACTCTAATATTGCTTTCATTGTGTTATGATTAAATACCCTTCTTTATTTGGTTTGAACTCTTTAATAGTTTTACCCATTATCTTCATTCCTTCTGTAAGGTAAGGTCCTCCACTTGGGTCAACCATATTAATAACTCCAGTTCTAGAAGTAACTAGTTCTCTGTATTTTCTATCAACCACATACTCTTTTTTTTCCTCATCATAGGCGTGAACCAGCTCTTTAAACTGTTCAAGATTAATTTCTCTTCCAGTATATCTTACGTACTCAAAAAAGGCCTGAGTATACTCGTTTGGATATCCAATTCTGATAAACTGAAAATCACCGCTCCATTGTATGTTTCCATCTTCTAAAAGAGTGAAAACAAAACTATCACCATATCGATTAGTCATAGTCTCTTTTGTTATTTTACTTGATACTTCCATATACTTTTTTCCAGTTATTTTCTTCTATATAAGCAGCTATCTCATAAGGATGATCATTATAACCATACCCCATATTGTAATATCTAGTCATCCAAGAAGGAGACTGCAAGTAGTGCTGATATTCATGAACTAATGTTCTAATTAACTCCTCTACCGATTTAATATTCTTATGATAAACGATTACCTCGTTAAGGTCTGTTCTAGACTCTACAATTAAATCTGGATTGTCTGAATCATCGTAAGGAGAATCCTCGATTGATAGGTAAGGAAGAGTGTCATGATGTTTACTCTGTCCGTAAATCTCTGTAACTCTATTAAAGTACTTTTCTATCTCTTTAACCATACCTTAATATAGGAAAAATAACTCAGTTAGCCAACTGTTAAAAAATTAGCCCTAATATTGCTGCAATAAATCCACACACAAAGGAAAAGACAATGATCTTCATTGAATCTTGTTCTGATTTCTCTCTTTTAGTCATAACGGTAGTATTTACCTGTTAGTTCATTTTCTATTATTTCCGGAACGCCCATCTGTTCAAATCTCACAACGGCGTTTTTGTCTTCTTTAAACACCCAATCAACTGTTCGTTGCATTAGTATTATGTTACCCATATTTCTTTTTATATATCTCTTCAAACTTACTTCCTACTCCTAACTCTACTATCTCACATCCTTCCGGAAGTCTAGTACTTCTCTTAGTAATAAGTTTGTCTGGAGATCTTTCATTTGTAAAGGTCTTTACCCATACCTTACTGCCTGTCTTTTTTCTATATGCTACTGATATTGGAATATAACTAATCATCTTTTTCCTTATTACATCTTCCACATTCCTCTAAGTAAGCCGCATTCATAGCACCGCAATACTTACAAATCCAAGTGTTGTCTGAAAATTCTGCTTTATTCATCTGGGTAAAAATCTTTAGATAATCCAAATACAGTTAAAGACATTCTAGTTCCTTTCTTAATAGGGGGTACTTCATGAAGGGTTTTGGTATCGAACAATGCCTCTTTTACATCGTTTCCCTCAACTAAAAGAGAAGTATTGCAGTCAGAAGCTTTGAGTTCGCATACATAAGACCATATTCTTCCTACATGATTATCGGTATGTTCTTTAAAATAGTCTCCTTCACCCCATATGTGAAGATGGTACCATTTATAAAATGTATTGTTATATGAATGGAGAGAATCTATGTAAGCATTTAACTCTTTATAGAATGGAACATCTTCCATTTTAATATTATAGAAAGTGTATTTTCTATTTTCTTCTTGTTTCCAAAATGATTCAAGCTGAATATTATATGATCCGAAACCTCTGGATAAGACTTTTTCTGATAGTCTATGTTCATTATACTTTTTTGTATGCTCTACAAACCAATCTTTGTATTCCTGTTTCATAAAAATATAACTACTCAGGAGAATAAATTTCTGCTACTTTCTTTTCCCAAATACTAAATAAATTATTATATAGTTTTATAGTAGATGGATCTGCTTTAACCGTTCTGAAAGATGATCTTAAGTAAGTAGGTTGAGAAAATCTCTCAAAGAATAAGTTAAGGTACTGTCTTGCAGCATTTAACTGTTCCAAAGTCTCACTAGATTCAATAACTCTTTTAACTTTAATTGCTACGTGAAATTGTTCGTGAAGATTCATATTATTTACGTTTAAATACATTATATAAAAATACACTTAAGGTTGCTGGCCAGAGAAATATATGAAAAATTCTCTCTCTCCAATACCAATCCTCTCCTAAATCTCCTGGGAGGTGTTTAGTAGTGTAGTATTCCAGCCACCAAGTCCACATTACTCCTCCTGCAAAATATAGATATATATACCTCATACTAATTCCTCTTGAACCTGTTTAACATGTTTACATCTTTTATGAGCCATATACCCCCAGCAGTTACAGCTTAGCTTTCCGTTTTTAGATTGCTTGACAGTATACTCTTTGTCACTTGTAGCTGACTTGAATGACCAGGTCTTTGGTTCAACAAATAGCTCTTGAAATGGTTTCTTTTCTACTATGATATCTCCTAGAGTAGTTTTAGGATGTACTTCAATCCAGGAAGGTACATGAAATGTTTTACCGTCAGCTTGAGTAATAGCTCCTTGACCTACATTAGAGTAGGGTACCTTATAGAATTTTCTTCTAACAGATAAGTATGAAGGAGGATTAGGAATACTTAAGCCCCCTTCTGAAAACATGATAGCAGTTTTTCTGCCATTATTTACTTCCCATAATGCCATAACCTTTATTTTTTTAACTATACCTTAATATAAGAAGAATAGCTCAATTAACCTACAAACTCAATCATTATTTGAGTAGGTCCGCAATAAATTTCATAGCTAGAATATCTATTATCTATCTTAAAATATTTTTTAAAGTCAAATACACAAACTTCTTCTTTATCTATAAATCCGTAAAGTCCATTGTATTGGTATTCCATACCTATTCCGGAAACCTTACCTTCTGAATAAGCTTGTTTAACTATAGGATTAAAATCTTCAAAAGGAATTGTTAAAATCATAACTACTTAGTTTTTATTCTTGCTGTTATTGCACTCCCTGTAAGTAAAGCACCAAATGCTAAATGAAATATTCCTCCTCCTTTTAAAGTTAAAGGTTCATGCTGGAAAGTATATGCCTCTATGACTCTTAATTGAACTGAAAGGTCAAAGCTTGAAATAAGTTCTGCTGTTAAAGGTTCATCTGATAGCTCTCTAACAATTCCAATCCATGTCGGTACTAATACAAAATCAAATATACAGATGATTGCATAGATGATAGCTAGAAATGCTTTCCATCCTTCTTCTTCTTGCAGCCAAATAAAAAATCTTTTCATTAGTTACTTAACGGAGCTTTAATTGACGGGTGAGAATGATAGTGTAAAATCTCATATTCAAACTCTCCTTCTAGTATATTTATGTCACTTAACTTAAGTTTAGGTAAGTGAGGTTTAGGATCTCTAGATATTTGTTCTTTAGCTTGTTCTATATGATTTAAATATAGATGAGTATCACCTAAATTACCTATAAGTTCTTCCGGAACCATATTAACTTCGTCAGCCAAGAGACTTAATAGCATTGCATAAGAAGCTATGTTAAACGGAAGTCCTAAGAACGTATCTACTGATCTCTGATTCCATGAGAGAGACATTGCTCTTTTGGGTACATCTAATGCATCTAATTGTCCTTCTAACCAATCAGAAGATTTAGAAAGGGAATTATTATTTACCCAGTCTATTCTTTCATCTAGGTTTAACTCTCTGGTGTATACTTGAAAACCGTAATGACAAGGAGGTAAAGTCATCTCATGTAACTCCCCTACATTCCAAGCACTCACCATTAATCTTCTGCTGTCTGGATTCTCTTTGAGATTACTGATGAGAACTTTTATTTGATCTACCCATTGATTTTTATAGCCAGATTCTACTGTCCAATCTCTCCACTGATGGCCATATATTGGCCCAAGTTCTCCCCACTTTGATGCAAAGTCATCACATCCTTTGATTTTTTCAATAAACTCTTTTTGGGTTTCTAACTTACCTCCATTGGTTTTATAGTTTTTGTAGGCATCACCATTCCAAATGTTACAACCATTGTCAACCAAATACTTGATGTTGGTATCTCCTTTTAAGAACCATTTAAGTTCTGTCATGATAGATTTAATTGCCATCTTCTTTGTAGTAAGAAGAGGAAATCCTTCTGACATTTTATGTCTAAGCTGTCTACCGAATAAAGAGATAGTTCCTGTACCGGTACGGTCTTTCTTTTCCACTCCACTGTTTAAAATGTCCTGGAGAAGATCTTGGTACTGCTTGTCGAGAGTATTTTGAATCATATACTAGTGGTAAATTTTAATCTGTTCGCTTCCGTCCTCTTTAGATAATTTTCTAATCAATCTCTTTCCGCGAGGTGCTCTAGAGACTTCAGCATAAGTAAGACCATCTATCTTAATAGTATTACCGGTCATTGTTTCTTCAATAATTGCATTTGATCTCATTGGTGAGATGTAAAAACTTTTAATCATAATAGTGAACTTGCTAATTTAAATAAATCTTTATTTACTTAATATCTT
>Ga0209953_1000555_pt1 | contig 13211 bp, 12 predicted proteins | sample SalPonred_H2O_MG_FD_185713 | JGI IMG/M metagenome (GOLD analysis project Ga0209953, IMG submission 185713) | Salt pond water microbial communities from South San Francisco under conditions of wetland restoration - Salt Pond MetaG... | ecosystem: Environmental > Aquatic > Non-marine Saline and... | reverse complement strand
AGTGCCTTGGTCCTTGGTGACAATATTTTCTATGGTCACGATCTCGTGCGTTTGCTGCAAAGTGCCGACGAACTTGAGTCTGGCGCCACGGTGTTTGCTTATCACGTCCACGACCCTGAACGATATGGCGTAGTGGATTTCAACGATCAACGCCAAGCGATGAGCATTGAAGAAAAACCCGCACAGCCCAAGAGCAACTTTGCAGTGACCGGGCTTTACTTCTATGACGAGCAAGTGTGCGACATTGCGGCCTCAATTGCACCTTCGGCGCGTGGCGAACTAGAAATCACCGACGTCAACAAGCAATATCTGGAGCAGGCGCAGCTCAAAGTCGAAATCATGGGTCGCGGCTATGCATGGCTTGACACTGGCACGCATGACAGCTTGCTCGAAGCTGCTGGCTTTATTAGCACCCTACAAAAACGTCAGGGCTTGATGGTCGCCTGCCCAGAAGAAGTGGCGTTGAATCAAGGGTGGATTGATGAGGCGCAAATCGAGAAGCTCGCCGCACCCCTGCAAAAGAACCATTACGGCCAATACCTATTGTCATTGATTACGCAGCGAGGCTAAGCAACATGCCCTACCAGGTTCAGACCACAACCATCGCTGACGTGTTGCTGCTCACCCCAAAGGTATTTGGCGATGAGCGAGGTTTCTTTTTTGAGAGCTTCAATCAGCGTGACTTTGAGCAAGCCATCGGACAGTCCGTGAGTTTCGTGCAGGACAACCACAGTCGTTCCCGACAAGGCGTACTCAGAGGCCTGCATTTCCAGACCGAGCATGCCCAAGGCAAGCTTGTTCGTGTCACCGACGGTGAAGTATTTGATGTGGCTGTGGACATTCGTCCTGAGTCCCCAACATTTGGGCAATGGGCGGGCCACCTTCTGAGCGGCGAGAACAAGCAGCAGTTGTGGGTTCCACCTGGTTTGGCACACGGTTTTCTGGTGCTCAGTGAAACCGCTGACTTTCTCTACAAAACCACGGATTACTACTATCCTGAATACGAGCGTAGCCTGGCCTGGAATGATCAGGCGCTAAACATTGACTGGCCAGTCAGTGCGCTGCCGGCCGGTGCCCAACCAACGGTCTCAGCCAAAGATGCGCCCGGCACTGCGCTAACGTTATCTGAACTACTGAAATAATTGACTAAGGCTAATGAATCACGCCGGCGTCGCCGGGCGTGATGGTGGTGGTTTTATCCTCGTTCATCCACTCCGGCCAGGCGTCAAGCGGCCACTGCGCGCGACGGTACTGCCCGTGCACAATGCCTAACCACTGCCGCAAAAGTAACGCCGGCATACCAAGCTCTACGACCTGCTCGGCACCTCGCCCTCTAAAGCGCAAGCTCACACCTTGCTGCCCAGGCGTCAGATCCACCTCGCGCACCAACCACTCTTGCACTGTCTGAGCTTGCTGAGGCGTCACTGGCGTCTGTGGCTGTTCTTGTGATTGCTGTGCATGGGTAACCTGTGCTGCCTGTTGGGCAAAGGATTGCTGGACCTCAGGCACTGGTGCCGTTGCAGTTTCTCGCTCAAGCAAGCCCGCCAAATGCGACACCAATCGGTCAAACAAGCGACGTGTTACCCATAGGACTGCCACCTGGTTGCCCGGCAGTTCAGTACTGATACGCAGTCTGTCTTCAAAGTCGATGAATTCGGTTGTAAAGCGTTGTGCCACTGTCATGATGCCTTGCCTTGTTGTCTGATACACATGCTGTTGCTTGAGGATGACTGAATCGATCTACAGATTCTATCGCTGCCTGACACTTGCCGTTTTGGTTTTTTGCTAATCTAACCATGCTTTGGCTCTAGCCACACACCCACATGACCCCACATCTTTTAGTTGCCATTTCTTCGCACGGCTTCGGACACTTGGCCCAAGTGTCACCGGCCATCAACGCCTTGCAGGACTTATCTTGCGCGACAGATACGGCACCATTTGCACTAACAGTGCGCAGTGCATTGCCGCCCGGACAAATTGCCCGGCGCATATACCGCCCATTCGATTTAGATATCGGTTCAGATGATTTTGGGATGGTGATGCATAATGCCCTGCGCGTGGACTTAGTTCAAAGCCTACAACGCTACGACCAGTTGCACCAGCGATGGGACAGTGAAGTCAATCGGCTAGCCGCCCACCTTCAAAGCCTGAATGTCTCAGGTGTGCTTGCCGATGCGCCTTATTTAACGCTGGCCGCGGCACATGTGGCTAGCATTCCAGCTGTGGCGATCTGCTCACTGAACTGGGCCGACATATTAGAGCGATGTGTGGCACAAGACCCTGCTGCGCTTAAAAAAGCCGGCATGTCCAACACCCGCTTGCACAACATACTGGCTCAAATACAACGGGCTTATGCCAGTGCAGCAGCCATCTTGCGACCCGAACCGGCTATTCAAACTAGCCGTTTTGAGACCATGACGATCGACCCGCTAGTACAAGCACCACCGCTGGCTGACCGTGCCAGTCTGTTGGTGGCCATTGGCGCACAGATACGCTCGGACATAACAACCGATGACCCCTGGATTGTGCTCACGAGCATGGGTGGCATTGAATTGCCTTTGGATCCGCGGCAATGGCCAACCTCATGTCTCGGACGGGACGTAATCTACATCATCGCAGGACAACACGTTCCTGAATGCTCACATGTGGTCTTGCTGGATATCGAGCAGTACGGTTTCAGCAATCTGCTAGCCAGCTGCGATGCGGTTCTTACTAAACCAGGATACGGTATGTTTGTTGAGGCGCGCGCCTGCGGCAAGCCCATGCTCTACCTTGGTCGCGACGCTTGGCCTGAAAGCCGGCGTCTAGAGCAATGGGCTGCCACGCATACACACGCCACCAAACTGTCGTCTGAGCAAGTTGCACAAGGCAACTTCGGGTCGGAACTGGCAGAGATCCTGAGCTTGCCTGCATTGGAGCGTCAGGGTTTTGAGGGAGCCGACCAAGCAGCTCGCGAGATCGCAAAACAACTGTTGTGGTCTTCTGCCTGAACGTTACACGCGGTGGCACTTGCCGGGTTTAGCCCGCATTTAATCGTGCGCCTGGTCACTGTGCGGCCAAAAGTCTAGTTGTGAGCTTGGCTCGGGTTGCTCGGACTCGACTGACAATGCGCTGGCCCTGACCCCTAACAGTCGGATGCGGTCATGCCAAGTTACGCGTTTTAGGCAGTCTGCAAGCGCTTGGCGTACGTCACTGGCTTGCTGAATGCGCTTGGGCAAACTGACATCGCGGGTCACCACAGAGAAATCAGCAAACTTAACCTTCAGACCAATCGTGCGACACATCAGACCCTTGGCTTTTAGATCCTCAGCTACACGCTGGCAAAGACTATCGGTGATAACCGTTAACGCTTGTCGATCACTGCGCACATGCAAGTTGCGCTCAAAGGTAGTTTCACGACTCAATGATTTGGGCTCGCGCGTGGTCACCAATGGTCGTTCGTCAACGCCATGGGCTGCATCGTGTAGCCATTGAGCATACTGCCGACCAAACTGTTGTTGTAGCGTTGATAAATCTGTGGCAGCAAGCTCACCAATGGTGGTGATGTTCATTTGGGCCAAGTGCTTGGTGGCTTTGGGCCCAATGCCATTGACTTTACTGACCGACAAGGGCCAGATACGTGTGGGCACGTCTTGTATGTCGAGCAACGTGATGCCATCGGGCTTGTCGAGGTCCGAGCAAATTTTTGACAATAGCTTGTTCGGTGAAATCCCAATCGAGCAAGTGAGTCCCGTGGCCTCGTAAACCGCTTGTTTGATACGATGCGCAAGTGCCGGTGTGTCCTCTGGCATCTCGGTCAAGTCCAGGTAAATCTCATCGATGCCTCGGTCTTCAATGACATCCACCACACTAGCCACCGCCTCTTTAAACAATCGCGAGTAATGCCGATAAGCCTCAAAGTCTGCAGGCAGTAACACGGCCTGCGGCGCTAGCCGCGCACTTTGCATCAACCCCATGCCCGAGAACACGCCAAGCACCCGTGCTTCATAGGTGGATGTAGTCACAACGCCTCGACCCGCATAGTCACCGAGACTGACATAATCCAAGCTGCCATCGGCGTTTGGTTTTGGGGCGGGGACTTTTCTGCCGCCTACTACAACGGGCTTGCCCTTGAGTTGCTGATAGCGCAACAGTTCGACTGACGCGAAGAAGGCGTCCATATCCAAATGGGCAATTCGGCGTTGGGTCATAGAGGTGCCGCGATGGTTTTGCAGGATCAGGCTGGCACGTGCAACGCACCACTTGCAGTGTATCGCCTTCGCTACGCGTCTTAGGCCAATGCCTCATGCTTCCTTATAATGGGACACCATTTTTAGACAAGCGCCATCAACATGCCTGACTCCTCCTCGACTTTGTCTTTTGTGCCGGTGATTCTCTGCGGCGGTTCCGGTACCCGCCTCTGGCCGTTATCGCGCAATGGTTACCCAAAACAATTTCTGGTGCTTCAAGGCAATGAGAGCTTGTTTCAACTCGCTGTTGCACGGCTTAATGATTTAGCAGGTTCGGGGCTCACTAGCGATCCGGCGCTGATCGTAACCAATGAGGCACACCGATTTCTTGCCACCGAACAGTTGCGTGAGATTCATCAGGCAGACTCGACCAAGCTGTTACTCGAAGCACAAGGACGCAACACGGCACCCGCCATCACACTAGCGGCCTTGGCGGCTTTAGAGCAAGGCGATGATCCCGTTATGGTGGTCTCACCTGCCGATCAGATCGTCACCAACCGTCCTGCGTTCACCAAAGCCCTTAGACAAGCAATTGCTCGGGCGGCAGCTGGGCCGTTGGTCGTGCTTGGGGTACCGCCTAAAACAGCCGAGACGGGCTATGGCTATATTCAACGCGAAACCACCGCCGCCGATGTCAGCTCACCTGTCTTACAGTTCACTGAAAAACCCGACCTACAAACAGCGCAGACCTATCTCGATGCGGGTAATTATCTTTGGAATGCCGGATTGTTTGTCGTTAAAGCCAGTGTTTGGCTAGCGGCCATCGAACGGTTCGAGCCAACAGTGGCCGATGCCGTCAAGCAAGCCTGGGCTGCAAAAACGCTGGATCAGCAGTTTGTTCGCCCGGCAACCGAGGCCTTTATCGCCTCGCCATCTATTTCAGCCGACTACGCGGTCATTGAGAAATGTCCGGGCAGTGCGTTTGACATCGAGGTCGTTGAACTTGACGCGGGCTGGAGCGACCTTGGCGCGTGGGACGCGGTCTGGCACGTCGGAGAAAAAGACGGTCGCGGTAATGTCACGCATGGTGACGCCATCACCATCGAAACCAATAACTCTTTGATTCACGCCACGCACCGACTTGTGGGCACCGTCGGTGTGGACGACTTGGTCATCATCGAAACCGCAGATGCCGTTCTGGTTGGACACAAAGACCAAGCACAACGCGTCAAAGAAATTGTGAAGGCTCTCTCATCAGATGCCAGATCGGAGCCGGAACTGCACCGCAAAGTACACCGACCGTGGGGTTGGTATGACAGTATTGATGAAGGCTCTAACTTCAAGGTCAAACGCATCATGGTTAAACCAGGCGCCAGTATTAGCCTGCAAAAGCACCATCATCGCGCTGAACACTGGATTGTGGTCAAAGGCCGCGGCCAAGTTACCTGCGACGATCAAGTGCTTGAACTTGGCCCCAACCAATCGACGTATATCCCGCTCGGTTCGGTTCACCGACTCGCCAACCCGGGGCAGGAACCACTAGAGATTGTTGAAGTTCAATCTGGTAGCTACCTCGGTGAAGATGACATTGTGCGGTTTGAAGACCACTACGGTAGGGCCAATTCCTAGGACTCGAAACGAAGGAATTGTCACCCATGGCGTGAATAGGCCGACTATTCACGCCAAATAATTTGCTGCGGCGGCCTTAACCGCTTCGGTCAAGATGCGAGCATGTGATGGCTCTTGCGCCCAATGCTGCCAATACAACTGCACATCGAGGTGACAACCTGGCAGCACCTGCCTAAGTCCCTGGGCCTGCCTGGTCTTTGTATGCCGTTCATTGGCGTGTAAAACCTCTGGCACTAACCCCCAGCCCAGCCCCAATGCGATGGCTTGCTCAAAAGCGTCCAACGCAGGCACGAAATGCTTGGGATATACCGGCGACTGAAGATCAAAGTGCTCGCTTAGGAAGCGGTCATGGATGGCATCTTTACGATTAAAAATCACCGCGGGTTGTGACAGTAATCGATGAACCGACAGCTTGGCTGCCGGGGTTTGCATCCGTTCCAAAATGACTGGTGCTGCCAACGCCTGATAACGCATCACACCCAGCGGCTCGGCCAGACAACCCGGCATGGCTTGAGCCAGCGTGGTCACACACCCCATGACCTCACCGGTGCGTAATGCCTCATGCGTATGGTCCTGATCGTCGATCACGACGTCGAGCAAAAGATGCTGCTGCACCAACGCGTCAGCCACACCGGGCAGGAACCAACTGGCGATCGAATCGGCATTGACCGCTACCCGCAAGGTCCGCCAACGTTTGTTGCCATGGTAGGTGCGGGCATCGAGGTTCAGGGTCCGCAATAACTCATCTTGTAGCAGCGCATTTTTGTGATGAAACGCCACGATTGCCTGACCCTGGGGCGTGAGCCTTAAGTGTTTGCCGCGCACCAATACCCGTGCACCAATCTGCGCCTCGAGTGCCTTAATGCGCTGCGTGACGGCCGCCGGCGTCAGGTTCAGCAGTTTGGCAGCCGCCTGAAAGCTGCCCTCGTTCATTACGGCAACCAGTGATTTAGCGAGCTTGTCTTCAATCATGGGGAAGCACCTAATGATTATTGAGACTTCAACATACGGGTAAGACGACCACGCTGCATCTGATCTTGTGATCTATCGACTTATTGGCGGTTTAGCATTTCGGTATTTTATTGAATTTAATTTAACTTAATTTAAATAACAAATGTTTATTTATGTTTAATAAATTGAGGGAATTAGGCATGATAGCAACTCATAAAGGTCTCGACGCAAACATCACTAGCCAATGTGAAACCCTGTGATATCTCGGCTGCACTGGATCTTCGGTTGTTTCGTTTCCTGTTCATTGCTGTTTTGTTTCAATTTTTCGTGGTGTTTTTCTCGCGGATAACGTAGGTACATAATGATGTTTGACTCACTGTTCTCGCTCGCTGCGTCTTCGTCGACTGGATCGGTCGCCTTTGCGCCCTTTACCTCGGGCATGGTGTTGAGTCTGTCATTGATTGTCGCTATCGGCCCACAAAACGCTCACCTGCTGCGTATGGGGCTGCAGCGCCAGCACCTGTGGCTAAGCGTGGCTGTGTGCGCCATCGCAGACATGGCCTTAATTGCCATTGGCGTTATTGGTCTTGCGCAGTTAGGCCAGCTCTCAGATCGCCTGTATGGCGCACTGCTTGGTGCCACGGTTTTAGTGTTGCTGCTCTACGGCTGGCAAGCGGCTAGACGTTTCATGCAAACCATGAGGACACCGACAGTAGCGGCCGCAGGCGTAGATGATCAAACGCTGGCCAGTCGCATGTCACGCAGGCAAGCAGTCAGCGCAGCGTTGACGTTCTCTTGGTTGAACCCACATGCCTGGATTGACACGGCGGTACTCCTTGGTGGTGCCTCGCTGGCCTATCAAGAGCAAGCTCGCACTGGATTCGGTCTTGGTGCCATGGTTGGATCTGGCATTTGGTTTATCACCCTCGGTGCACTGGCCTGGTGGCTGGGCAAACGCTTGGGTCAGTCAAGCCTCTGGCGTTGGATTGACGGCTTAGTTGCACTTATGATGTGGACCATTGCAGCTACCATTGCCTGGGGATTGGTCAACTAAGCAATCTCAAGATCGGCCAGAATCGGGGAATGGTCTGAGAGCAGACTCCAGGGCTTACCTCGCAGCACCTGCGCGCGCTTGACGGCAAACCCGCGCTGGTAGATGCGGTCCAGACGCAGCATCGGGAACTTAGCTGGAAAGGTTTTGGGTGGTGGCTGCAAACTGTCGACACCGCTCATCGACAACTGGTTTGGGCGCCATTGTCGATCGCGCGACAAGGCGTTTAGCGACTGCTCACCTCTTAACACCTGCCGGATTTGTCTGACCGAATCGCGCAGGCGCGGTACATTGCCCGAGGCAAGCGATGCTTGTGTGAACACCTCGTAGACACCGAGTTGTTTCACAAACAAGGGGGCAAGCTCATTGCGCCAATCATTGAAGTCTCCAGCAATTAGCATCGGCTCTTCTGGGCCAACAAGCCTTTGAATGCGCTGTGCCATCAGCTCGATTTGTCGCATGCGACTGCCGGCAAACAAACCCAAATGCACCACAAAACAATGCACACACCGACCTTCGACATCAATTTGCGCATGCAGCAGACCGCGCTGCTCAAGGGCGTGATCTGAGACATCCTCGTTCTCAAAACTCAGAATCGGGTGTCGCGACAGCAGCGCATTGCCGTGGTCGGTTAGTTGCCTAACCGCATTGCAACCATAAGCGGCCTGCATGTGCAAAGCCGCAGCTAAGGACTCATGCTGTGCATCAAGGTTGGCCCGCTGCTCGTTACGACCTTGTACCTCCTGCAAAAACAAGACGTCAGCATGCAGGCCATGCAACCCAAGCCTTAAATCAGGCAGAGAGTCGCGGCCGCTTAACGAGCGGCCCTTGTGGATGTTGTAACTAACGACTCTCAGTTTGGCCATATCACTCGGTTCTATGAGTCGCTACTTGACTTGGCAGCCATCTCCGTTTGCCTGACCCGAATGTGCAGTTCACGCAATTGCTTGTCGTCAACCGGTGACGGCGCCTGCGTAAGCAAACACTGTGCACGCTGCGTTTTAGGAAAAGCAATCACATCGCGAATCGACTCGGCACCGGTCATCATTGTGACGATGCGGTCCAAACCAAAGGCAATACCACCATGCGGCGGTGCGCCGTATTGCAACGCGTCGAGCAGGAAACCGAACTTTTGACGTGCCTCGGCCTCATCAATGTTCAGCGCCCTGAAGACTTTGCTTTGTACTTCTTCACGATGAATACGAACTGAGCCACCACCGATCTCTGAGCCGTTTAACACCATGTCATAGGCCTTCGATAGCGCCTGACTCGGATCGGTCTCAAGATAGTCTTCATGACCATTTTTGGGGCTGGTAAACGGGTGATGCAACGCCACGTAACGGTTGGCATCTTCGTCGTATTCAAACATGGGAAAGTCAACCACCCACAGCGGCTTCCAACCCGCCCCAAATAGACCTTTGATCTGCCCAAACTCGCTGTGACCTATTTTTAGGCGCAGCGCCCCCATGGCGTCATTGACCACCTTGGTGCGATCAGCACCAAAGAACAAAATGTCACCATCTTGGGCACCGGTGCGCGCGAGCATTTCATTAATCGCTGCATCGTGAATGTTCTTCACGATCGGCGACTGCAAACCATCACGGCCTTTGGCAATCTCGTTGACCTTGATCCAGGCCAAACCTTTTGCACCGTAGATGCCAACATACTTGGTGTAGGCATCGATCTCGCTGCGCGAAATCTCGGCCCCACCTGGTACGCGCAATGCCACCACGCGACTACCGGCCGCAGACGCGGCTTGGGCAAACACCTTAAAGTCCACGTCTTGCATCACATCACCAAGGTCGGTGAGCTCAAGGTTGACGCGCAAGTCGGGCTTGTCCGATCCATAGCGGCGCATGGCCTCTTCATAGGTCATCATCGGAAAGGGATCTGCCAAAGCAACACCTTGAACCGATTGGAACACTTGACGAACCATGCCTTCGAATATCTCACGAATTTCCTCTTCACCAAGGAAGGATGTCTCACAATCGATCTGAGTAAATTCCGGCTGGCGATCGGCACGCAAGTCTTCGTCGCGAAAGCACTTGGTGATCTGGTAATAACGATCAAAACCCGAGACCATCAACATCTGTTTAAAGAGCTGTGGCGATTGCGGCAAAGCAAAAAACTCGCCACCATGGACACGCGAGGGCACTAAATAGTCACGTGCGCCTTCCGGTGTGCTCTTGGTCAGCATCGGGGTTTCAATGTCGATAAAGCCTTGGTCGTCAAGGTAACGACGCACCGCCATCGAAACACGGTAGCGCAACATCAGATTCTGTTGCATTTGGCCGCGACGCAGATCGAGCACACGATGCGTCAAGCGCGTTGTCTCAGACAGGTTCTCATCGTCAAGCTGAAACGGTGGCGTCACTGATGGGTTCAAAATCTCCACCTCACGGCAGAGAATCTCAATGGCGCCCGATGCCAAATCGGTATTTACTGTGCCTTCAGGACGATGGCGCACCAGACCTGTGATGCGAATACAAAACTCATTGCGTAAACGCTCAGCAATCTCAAACGCAACTGGATTGTCTGGGTCAAACACGATTTGCGCTAAACCGGCTCGGTCGCGCAGATCGATAAAAATGACGCCACCATGGTCGCGGCGCCGATGCACCCACCCAAAAAGTGTCACAGTCTGGTCGAGGTGGTCGAGGCAAACTTCGCCGGTGTAGCAAGTACGCATTCAGTCATGCTCCTTCAAGCGTCTTCGGGGGTGCGACAACCCCCATGGAAACAATATATTTGAGCGCTGTGTCAACGGTCATATCTAACTCAATGATCTCATTGGCTGGCACCATTAAAAAATAACCCGAGGTCGGATTGGGCGTTGTGGGGACGTATACACTGATGTGCTCGCCCGATAAAAGCGGGGCAATCTCTGCGCCCGGTTTACCCGTAACCAGCGCAATGGTCCAAGTGCCCTGGTGCGGGAATTGCACCAACACAGCTCGACGAAACGCTTGACCGTTGGGTGCCAGTACGGTGTCACCGACTTGCTTGACCGATTTATAGATCGAGCGCACCAACGGAATACGGCCAATCAGTCGCTCCCAACGCTCAACAATGCTGCGACCCAACAGATTCGCTGCAAACAACCCCGTCAGAATCAGCACCAGCAGGACAATCAGTACCCTAAAGCCCGGTATATCAACCCCGAACAAAGCTTTAGCCGACAGCGCCTCTGGCACCACACTTTCCAGTGTCGTCACCAGCAAGGTAATGACCCAGATCGTGATGACCAAAGGGACCCAAATCAGCAATCCGGCGATCAGGTAGCGCTTAAATGCCCGCATGGTTGTCCAGGGTGTCGCGCTTGCGTTAATCAAGGTAACCCTTGATCAAGCCGAGCGCTAGGTGGTTGAAGTAGGGGTGGGTGTCGAGGTTGAAGCCGCCGGTGTTACAGGCGTGGCATCACCCCCGCCCGTCTTTGCGGGTGCTGCTTTATCACCACCTTTGTCACCACCTTTGTCACCACCCTTGTCAGCGGGCTTCTTGCCACCGTCGCGGAAATCAGTCACATACCAGCCTGAGCCTTTAAGCTGAAACCCCGCTGCGGTGACTTGCTTGACGTAGGTCGCCTGTCCACAGGCCGGGCACTGCGACAGGGGCGCGTCCGACATTTTTTGTAGCGCATCTTCTTCATGCCCGCAGTTCGAGCATCGATAGGCGTATATAGGCACCTCTCACTCCTTTGGTAAAAGTCGTGCGTATCTTCTGGAAAGCCCTCGATTTTAGCGCTTTTTAAGGCAACAACCTTGCAAGTGAGCGTCCTGTCAGTCACAGCTCCAACGCGCTTAAGTCTGGACGCAGTCGATGCCAATCGGTCACTGACTGAACACTGACCCCAACGCGTAGCAATTCTGCCTCCGTGAACGGCTTACCAATGAGCTGCACACTCAGGGGCAATCCTTGACGTGACAGACCAGCGGGCAAGGCCAAGGCGCAAGCCGTCAAGTAGTTCCCCGCCCGACAAAACGAAGACATCGGGGTTTGAGCTTCGTCAACCTCGGTCAATGGCACTGCTGGGTGCGGAAAAGTCGGGGTGACCAAGGCCGCATAGCCCTGCATGAGCGCGGCAAACTCCACACTGCTGGCGCGATGATGGGCAATGGCATTAATGTAGTCAGCAGCCGATACCCCTTTGCCCCCTAAAACCCGTTTCTGCACAAACTCACCGAGTGGCAGGTTTGGGTCTTCAACATACGCTTGGTGAATCGCGTAAGCCTCAGAGGCAATAATCTGTCCGTTGCGCACCATGAGGTCATGCAGATCGAAGGGCAAAGACAAGGTTTCAATAATCGCACCTTGATCGCGCAACAGATCACAAACCTGATTGAAGGCGGCAAGTTCGTCTGGGTCCATAGTCCAAGGGTACTGCTCGGGTGGCAATACGGCGAGTTTGATCCCCATCAAGGGCTTGTTCGAGCTCGCACTATTTGCACCATCCACCCACTCAAACCGAGGGTGATGCCAACTTGACGGGTCTTTAGGGTCAGACCCGGCCATGATGGCCGTCCAAATCGCGGCATCTTCGGCGCTATGCACCATGGGTCCAATCGTGTCGAGCGTCGACGACAGCGCCACCGCGCCGTGCAAACTGATCAACCCTCGGGTAGTCTTTAGCCCTGTCAGGCCGTTGAGCCCTGCCGGAATTCTGACCGAGCCACCGGTATCGGATCCAATAGCCGCTGGCGCAAGACCTGCCGCGACTGCCACACCTGAGCCACTTGAAGAACCACCAGGTGCTCGGTGTGTTTCTAGGTCCCAGGGATTCCAGGGTGTACCCATTTGGGGGTTGGTACCCCAGCTACCAAAGGCAAACTCCACCATGTGCGTTTTCCCGAGCATGACCATGCCAGCTTGCAGACACTTCGCCAACGCAGTGCTTGTTGTCTGGCTGAGGCGCTCTCGCCAGGCTTGTGAGCCAGCCGTAGTGATATGACCTTCGAGCTCACACAAATCTTTGGCGGCAAATGGCACCCCATCCCAAGAGCTTAGTGCCAGACCCTTGGCACGCCGGGCGTCTGCTGCTCGTGCTTGCGTCATGACCAAATCGTCATCGACTGAGACATAGGCGTGCAACTTGTGATTGCCCTTCTGAATACGGTCTAAATAGAGTTTGGCAACTTCTGCGGCGCTAAAGGACTTATGTTGTAGACCATTGGCGATTTCGGTCATGGTCATAAAAGCGTTGGGTGTCGACATGTTGGTTCTCTGGATGCGTTAAGTTTTTGTGATTTTTGCTGGGGGTTTTTGTCGTTTTTTTTTGTCAAATTAGACACTGCTAGTTTTTCCAAGAAGCAAACCTTGTGCTTGCTCAAGAGATACGTGAGTTAATCTTCTGCCATAATCACCCAAAAATGTCCGATGCGAAAGTGGTTTTAACGTATCGAAGGCATCACCAA
>Ga0209953_1000553_pt1 | contig 13249 bp, 14 predicted proteins | sample SalPonred_H2O_MG_FD_185713 | JGI IMG/M metagenome (GOLD analysis project Ga0209953, IMG submission 185713) | Salt pond water microbial communities from South San Francisco under conditions of wetland restoration - Salt Pond MetaG... | ecosystem: Environmental > Aquatic > Non-marine Saline and... | reverse complement strand
AATACAACTATTCCAATTACTGTTTATTCAAACCCAACTTCAATTGATTTATCTTCTGCTGTAAAGATCGACCAAAACGAAATTTTTACACAAAACAGGAACACTATTGACACAGAAAGCATGGCAGGTGTTGATAGATGCCTAGCACCAAACACAGATTACATTTTTGAATTTAGTCACGATGGCAACGGAACTGCTAGAGTGTTTGCTAAATTTTTCTTTTACTTCTGGGAGCAAAAGCACCCCCAGAGAATTTCAGACCGATAGGAGAGTAATGATGCCCGGATATAAAATGTCAGACAAGCCAATGGGTAAAATGAAAGGCGACGCAAAGAGCGGTGCCTCAAACGAGCGTATTGCTATGGCTGGTGGTAAGTCCCCAGAAGTGCCAAAAGCAGCTAAGATGGCCAGCCCTAGCAAAAAGCCAATGCAGCAGGTCTGAGGTTAATTTTTGTCTGACGAAGGTCAAACATTAGATTTTAATCTACATACCCGCCAATTTGAGGTCTTTAACGACCCATCTCGGTTTAAAGTAGTAGCAGCCGGTAGACGGTTTGGCAAATCGTACCTAGCCAAGGTCATGCTTTTAATTGAAGGCATGAAAATGGAAAACGAGTACGGCTACAGTTTAAAAAACCGAGCCATTTACTACATAGCGCCAACCTTTGAACAGGCCAAGCGCATTATGTGGGCAGAGTTAAAAGAGATGGGTAGGTCAGTCATTGATTCTACCCTAGAAAATCAAGGTATCATACGTCTTATTAACGGTAGAGAGATCCACCTTAAGGGCGCAGATAGACCTGATACCCTTCGAGGCGTAGGTCTGTCTTATGTTGTACTAGATGAGTACGCATTTATGAAGCCTGACGTGTGGGAATATATCATACGTCCTACCCTTGCTGACTGTAAAGGCGGCGCTCTTTTCATCGGCACACCAGAAGGGAAGAATCATTTTTATGAGCTTTACGAAGACGTTAGAAAACACAAAATCAAAGCTGAGAAATCTGGAGAAGAAACTGAATGGTCTTGCTTTAGTTTTTCATCAGCTGAAAATACTTTTATCCCAATTGAAGAAGAAATTAAAAGATCTATTGACCAAGGGACCCCTGCTGAAGTAATCCGACAGGAGTATTTTGCATCGTTCCAAGCTGCTGGCGGTAAGATTTTTAAAGAAGAAGCCTTTAACTATTTAGATGAGGAACCCAAAGAAGGTGCTTACTATATCGCGGTTGACCCAGCAGGCTACGAAGAGGTCTCTAAAAAGGGGGCCAGGGAAGACAGGCTCGACGAAATGGCAATCGCCATCGTCAAAGTCGGGTCTTTCGGATGGTATGTTGCTGAAATTCGCACTGGCAGGTGGAATGTTAGGGAAGCCAGCATACAAATCCTAAAAGCAGCTAAAGATTATCAGGCTTTAACGCTAGGAATTGAGCGTGGAGCGCTTAAAAACGCTGTCATGCCTTACCTTTCAGACCAAATGAGGCGTTTAGGCGTCTTTCCGCACATTGTAGACGTTACTCATGGCGGTAAAAAGAAAACAGAACGCATTGCTTGGGCATTACAAGGTCGTATGGAACACGGAAGATTGTTTCTTCCAGAAGACACTAGCGATTCTGATGACCCAAGGTGGAAAAGAAAGTTTATCAACCAAGCATTAGACTTTCCGAACCCATTATCACACGACGATATGCTAGATGCACTAGCTTATATAGACCAGGTAGCCACTACATCTTACTTTGACGAAGACGACTTTGCAGATGAGTGGGAACCCTTGGACGAAATAGCAGGAATATAATATGGCAGTAAACCCAATCGTAGAAATGGAAGACGGTATTGAAGGTGAAGAGTACGCGCGTAGCGGTGATGCCCGTCTTCTTGGGTACTGTCTCCAGCGCGTAGATGAAGGTGAGCGATACAGAGACCAAAACTACGGCGAGAAGTGGGAAGAATACTACAGACTGTGGAGAGGCGTGTGGGCCAGAGAAGATCAGCAGAGAGCCTCTGAGCGCTCTAAACTTATTTCCCCTGCTTTACAGTCAGCTGTTGAGTCTACGGTAGCTGAGTACGAAGAAGCGGTCTTTGGACGCAAACAATGGTTTGATCTTGTAGATAACTACGAAGACAGACTAGCTGGAGAAGATAAAGATTTACAAGTTCTTAGAATGTTCCTTATGGATCGTTTTGAGGAAGCTAACGTACCTTCAGCAATGTCAGAAATCTTCCTTAACGCAGCGCTATACGGCACTGGCGTTGGTAAGATTATTACTGACACTGTTAACAAAAAAGAGATTGAACGTCAGATTGACCAAGCAGTTATCCAGCAGGTACAAGCAGCAGCACAGCAAGGTCAAATTGCTCCTGAACAAGCACAGCAGTTCTTACAGCAAGCAATTAGCTATGAAGTAGTTGATACTGACAGATTCCTTGTAAAAGTAGAATCTATTTCACCTAGAGACTTTGTTATTGATCCTGCTGCTCGTAGCATTGAAGAGGCAGAATACTGTGCCCACGTTTGCTACAAACCTTTGCATCAGATTATTCAAAAGCAGATGGAAGGCATCTACAAAGCAGTAGATGTTGGTGAAGAGTCAGCCAGAGACAGGACTTCTGGTGAAGAACACGATAACTCAGAAGCAGTTAAGATTACAGAATACTACGGGCTTGTGCCTGAGAGTCTGTTAGACGTAGAACTAGACGAAGATGAAGAGCTTGTAGACCTCGGCGTTGACGAAAAAGACTCACAAAACACAACTGCATTCGATCTTTATGGTGAAAACCTAGTTGAAGCCATTATTACAATTGCTAACGATGCTGTTGTCCTTCGTGCTATTCCTAACCCTTTTTGGAATCAAGACAGACCGTTAATTGCGTACCAACATGACACAGTTCCTAATAGTTTTTGGGGTCGTGGTGTTTGTGAGAAAGGTTACAACGCACAGAAGGCACTAGATGCAGAGCTACGCGCTCGTATGGACGGCCTAGCGCTTACAGTCCATCCAATGATGGGTGTTGATGTTACTCGTATGCCTAGATCTGGCAGCTTTACTGTAAGTCCTGGTAAATCTGTACCTACAAACGGCAACCCAAGAGAAATCTTAAGTCCGTTTAACTTTGGTCAGGTTGATCCAGCTATCTTCCAAAGCACTGGTGATTTAGAGCGTATGGTAGGCGTTGCTACAGGTACTAACGACCCATCAGCACCGCTTAACATCTCACCAACTAACAGCACAGCGTCTGGCATGTCTATGGCGCTGTCATCAGCCATTAAACGTTCTAAGCGTACACTGGCTAACATTGAAAGAAACATTATCAAACCTTTTCTTTACAAAGCTACATGGCGTTTCATGCAGTTTGATGAAGAAAACTTCCCAGTGCGGGATATTAACTTTGTTACGCATTCTTCACTGGGTATTACGGCTAGGGAGCTGGAACAGCAGCAGCTTATTCAGTTGTTACAGACTGTACCACCAGAATCCCCAGCCTTTATGGTGATGCTCAAAGCAATTTACGACAACTCAAGTCTTAGCAATAAGGAAGAGCTTGTAACTGTTATTGAGCAGATGATGCAGCCTGACCCACAAGCGCAACAGATTCAGCAGGCTCAGGTACAGCTAGAATTCCAGAAGGAACAGGCAGAAATCCAAGAGAGAGTAAGCAGAACCGGAAGGAATGAAGCTGACAGACTGAAGACTCTGGCAGAAATTGAGCTAGGTCAGGATAAGTTAGATGTAGAACTCCAAAAGGAGATCTTAGATCTTTTAGCGGCCCGCGCTAATAAGCAAAACGGGAGTGAGATGAGTGGCACTACAGAACCAGGAAACAGAGAAGTTTTACCAAGACCTGTTCAAACTAACCAGCCAAGCGGAATGGAAGGTATTTAGTGAATACTGCGAGGATATTCTAAAAACTAAGATTGATTCGGCGCTAGATTTAGACACCCTAGAGGATCTGCATAGATCTAAAGGGCAAGCAGAAATCCTCCGAATGATTGTATCTTTTAGAGATATCCTTGAATCACAGTACAAGTTCATTGAAGAAGAAGAACAGGCTTATGAAGATATTTGATATTCAGTGTCGGTCATGCAATTACACATGGGAAGGCCTAGCTTACGAAGCTGGGGAACACTTTGAATGTGTTAAATGCGGTCAACCGGCAGAATCGATCATCAGCACCTGCAATTTTAGATTGCCTGGTACTGACCCTGGGTTTCCAACGGCTTATGATCGTTGGGCAACAACCCACGAACGCAGAGCGCGGGAAGGTAAATAATCCCTAACGCTTTGGTTAAACTCGCTCCTACAACCCCTTTCATTTTTAAGGCAGGAGATATAAATGGATAGCAGAATTGTGGATCGGCAAGAAGAAGTACAGGCATTGGAAGACGAAGAGTTTGTAAATCTGGACGAACCAGAAATGGCAGAACCAGAGACACAAACAACTGAGCCAGAAGAAAGCCAAGGAAGTGAGGTTCCTGAGAAGTTTCAGGGTAAGTCTTTTGATGACGTTGTTGATATGTACCGGAATCTTGAGAAAGAGTACGGTCGTAAGGGCAACGAAATTGGAGAACTTAGAAAACTCACAGATGAACTTCTACAGCTAGAAATCCAACAGAAGAAAAACGCAACTGAGCGCGTAACGACCAAGGAAGAAGAGGTTCTGTCAGACGACGATTGGTTCTCTTCACCTAAGCAGGCTACAGATAAATACCTTGAAAAGTCATCACTGGCTAAAGAGGTAAACGAGCTAAAAGCAAAACTTGCTGATAAGGATAGACAGGCTGCTCATCAAGCATTTATTGAAAAGCACCCTGACTATTTAGATGTAGCTAAGCAAGAGGGGTTTCAGCAGTTTGTAGCAGCTTCTAAGTATCGTTTAGATCTTGCACAAAAAGCAGATGCTTACGATTATGAAGCGGCTGATGAGCTGTTTGAACTCTACAAAACAATTAGCCCTAACTTAGGTGCAAAAGAAGAAGGCGATGACGGTAAAGCAGATCGACAGGAGGCCCGTAAAAAGGCAACCCTAGAGGGCACCGGTAATCGTAACAAGGGCACTAAGAAAGTCTACAGACGCGCAGACCTTATCAAAATGAAAATGACAGACCCTGAAAGATACATGAACATGATGGACGAGATCATGCAAGCGTATCAAGAAGGGAGAGTAAAATAAATCGTAGGAGATTTTAATCATGGCACTAGGAAGTAACCACGTTACGTCTACCGCCGCAGCTACTTTTGTACCTGAGGTTTGGTCAGACGAAGTAATCGCATCATTTAAGTCTAATCTTGTTCTTGCAAACCTTGTTAAGAACATGAACCATCAGGGCAAAAAGGGCGATGTAATCCACATCCCTGCACCTGTCCGTGGTGATGCTAACCAGAAGACCGCTGAGAATCAGGTCACACTTATCAGCAACACTGAGGGTGAGGTTCAGGTCAACATCGACAAGCATTTTGAGTACAGCCGTCTTATCGAAGACATTGTTGCTACTCAGGCTTTAAACAGCCTTCGTCAGTTCTATACTGATGATGCTGGTTTTGCTCTGTCAAAAAGAGCTGACACCGATCTAGGTGCTTTGTTTGCAGGTTTCCAGGGCGGCACTGATTACAGCGGTGCAGTTGTGGGTGCAGACGGCACTACAAACTGGGACGGCTCAGCTTCAACTGACACTGGTAACGGCTCTGCTCTTACTGATGCTGGTATTCGTCAGATGATCCAGTCACTTGACGATGCTGATGTTCCAATGTCACAGCGTTACCTTGTGATCCCACCTGTTGAGAAGAACAACCTTCTCGGCATTCAGCGGTTCACTGAGCAGGCGTTTGTTGGTGAAGTTGGTGCTCAGAACAGCATCCGCAACGGTCGTGTCGGCAACATCTACGGTGTAGAAGTCTACGTTTCAAGCAATGTCCCAACGGTCACTGCTGATGACGATAGCACAACTTACCGTGCTGCTGGCATGTTCCACGAGAGCGCAATGGTTCTCGTTACTCAGGTTGCTCCTCGCGTACAGACCCAGTACAAGCAGGAATACCTCGGTGATCTTCTAACTGTAGACATGCTCTACGGTGTGGAAGAGCTGCGTGACGACGCTGCTGTAGTAGCAGTTGTTCCTTCCTGATCTTAGGTAGGACTATCAAGCTGGGGGAGGCTCTCTCCCCCTAGCTTTAACTAGAGGTTTTTTATGATTACAGTAGAAGATACACAAACAAGCAAAACGTTTGAAGTAGAAGAGTCTCACTGGGAACAAAACCTTTGGCGTGTAAAACGCTACAAGAAGTCTGAGCCTAAAAAGCCTATGGGACGCCCAAGAAAGGCTGTAGAAGCTCCACAAGAAGATATTGAGGAATAAGAATGGCAACCTACCTCTCAGTAGTAAATTCTGTCTTACGCAGGCTTAGAGAGCGTGAGGCTAGTTCTGTTAACAACACTTTTTACTCTAGGTTAGTAGGCGAGCTTGTCAACGATGTAAAAAGAGAGGTAGAGGACGCACACAACTGGACGCACCTAAGAGATACGGTTCAGATCGCAACACAAAATGGTACGTTTAGGTATTCATTAACAGGTGCTGGCAGGCGTTTTAGGATTCTTGAAGACTACAGTGGTAGACCATCTGTCTTTAACGACACAGACGATCTCACATTAAAAAAAGCACCCAGCAGTCGCTGGATGACTAGACAATTAAACGATAACGACATCTCACCTGGTAGACCGGAATGGTTTGACATTAACGGTTTTGATGATAACGGCGACCCTATCGTAGACTTTTATGACATACCAGATGCTACCTACGAAATTAACTTTGATATTATCGCGCCACAAGATGACTTATCAACAAACGGTGACGATGACGATACAGTTATAAAGGTACCAAGTCAGCCTGTAATTCTAGGCGCTTGGTCAAGATCAATTTATGAGCGAGGCGAGGACAACGGTTATCTTTCAGACCTTGCTTACAGAGACTTCCAAGCAGCACTAGCAGATGCTATTTCTTGGGACATGAGCAACAGCTCAGACAACCGTAATTGGTACGTTGTGTAATGGCATCTCCACAAACATCTATTCCTGTTATAGCACCAGGCGCTCTGGGTTTAAACACTAAAGCAGAAAGTTTAGACCTTGGGCCTTTTTGGTCTACAGAGATTAAAAACGCAGTTGTAGCAGCAGATGGCACACTAGGTGCTAGAAAAGGTTGGGAAAAAACTTTTGACACTGCTTTAGAAAGCGGTGCTGATATTAAAAGCATCCATGAGTACATTGACTCTGGTGCAGTCAGCAGGATTATCTACTCGCTTAACAACAAAATATATGAAAGCGAGATTACACCTACAGAAGTAACAGGTAGTATTACCACACCTACAGCAGATAACTGGAAGTTCGTCACTTTTAACAACAAGTGCATTGGAGTCCAAGCAGGGCACGCGCCTATTGTAAAGTCTGACGGTGGCAACTTTGCAGATATTAGCTTTGATACTGCGCCAAGCGATCCTTACGAAATCTTAGCAGCTTGGGGTAGAGTATGGTACGTTGATTCTGACAGGCAGACCATCAAATACTCAGACTTGCTACAAGAAGACACAATGACTACTGGATCATCTGGTGTGCTTAACATGCAAACTGTGTGGTCTACAGGCAGTGATGAGATTGTAGCACTTGCTGAGTTTAACAATCTTTTAGTAGTGTTAGGCAGAAAGCAGGTTGTTATTTTTCGTGGCGGTGAAGACCCTAACAACGAGTTAGCGCTAGTCGATATTATAACCAACACTGGTTGCATTGCTAGAGACTCTGTGCAAAACCTTAGTGCAGACGTATTGTTTCTATCAGAGTATGGCGTTATCTCAATCGCTAGGAGCTTAGAAACAGGCTCATTGCCTATCTCTAACGTATCTGAGAACGTAGCTAACTTCCTGTCTTTGATTATTAGATCAGAGCCAGAAGATAACATCAAATCAACGTTTAACGTAGAAGATGGCTACTATCTAATTAGCTTTCCTACAGCAAACAGAACATTTTACTTTACGTTTAGATACCTAACTGACGAAGGTCAAGAGACACAGGATCTGTCTTTAAAAGCTAGAATTTCTAAACCTAGAGTATCTGTGTGGACAGACATTACACCAACTGCTTTTGCTTACACTAGATCTGGTGATGTGCTGCTAGGCAAAGAAGGCTTGATTGGTAAATACACAGGCTACCAAGACAACGGTGAGCCTTACGACTTTGAGTTTAAGACAGGCTGGTTTTCTGGTCAGGGCCAAGAAAGCACAATAAAGAAGGTCTTTAAACAAGCAGTAAACACGATTAAATCTGGCTTTTCTGTGCCTGTAGTGTTTGAATGGGATTATGACTACCAGCCTACAGCTTACGGATCTGGTTTAAACGAAGTAGAGGCTGCTACGTCTCCTTCAGAGTTTGGAATCGCAGAGTACGGAATATCAGAGTACACAGCCAGTAACTATGTATCCAGCTTAATCTACAATATGTCAGGATCAGGCAAAACATTTAGAATGGGCTTTAGAGCTGTAATTGATGGCGCTAACCTAGAAATACAAAAGACAGAGCTGTTTATAAAGACTGGCAAGATTAATAAAAGAGGACGCTAATGGCTAATTATACAAAAAGCACTAACTTTGCTGTAAAGGATACCCTTACTACAGGCGATCCTCAAAAAATTGTTTCTGGTGTAGAGATTGACACAGAGTTTGTTAACATCTCTTCAATGTCTTCTACAAAGATAGACAAGGTTGGTGGTGCTACGGCAGGTAACGTGCCTACCTTGACAGCAGGCGGCAGCGTACAAGACAGCGGGCTTTCACTTGGAAATTTAAGTAATGGCACGTTTGCTGTTAAACAAAGCACTCAATCTATTGTATCTAGTAGCGCAAACCAAAATTTTGTAGAAGTCACTGGTTGGTCACCTAGTTTGTCTATCACTGTACCAAGTGATAGATCTGATGCAGAAATTCAGATTGACGTGGTTATTTTTTTTGACGGGCTTCACAGTACAGAAAACGACGTTGGTTTTGAGTTTGCTTTGACTGAAGATAGCGAAACAGGTGGCAGTTCGACAATAACGGCAGTATCAAGAGCGTCTTATGAGTACGAAAGCACGGGTGCAAGCGACGGAAGCAACATCCTTAAAGGGACGGCTGTTTTAAGAGCAAGGCTTTCTCCTGGCGCTGGTACTCATACGTATAAAATCTTTGCTCGTAACCGGAGGGTATTTGGAACATCAACGCTTAACGTGCGAGGAAGTAGCACAGAACAAAATAGCTCAGTTTTGATTCAGGAGGTAGTTTAATGATTACTATTAACGATGTAATTGCTTACATTCGGCCAAACTCTTCTTGGGTCATTGAAGACTTTGATTACGATACTTTAATCTGGGATTCAGAAGAGCCTAAGCCTACGTTACAAGAAATTAACGATGCTTGGCCAGACGCAGAGATTTTTTACAAACGTGATCGAGCTGTACTATCCCGAGCAGATTTTAAACTAGCGTTGCTTGAAGCAGGCTACTTACAAGACGTAAAAGATTTTATTGCTTCTACTACAGACGAGCGAATTATTATTCTGTGGGAAGACTCTAACTCATTTAGAAGGCTGCACCCAGACCTTATTCGCCTTGCAGAAGAGCTTGGATACACCGAAGAACAACTAGATGCACTATTTGGTATTGCTTAATTTATGAATAATCTAGCAAACCCTCTTCCAAATGAAATTGCTTTAGACAAAGTAGAACTTGTTGAAAAAGCAATGCTTAAAGAAAGACAAGTAGATTGTCCTGTTACACACAAGTTTGGGCCAGGCATTTACATTAGAGAAGTATTTTTGCCAGAAGGCGCTTATGTCATAGGCCATCATCATGTAGAAGAGCACATGAACGTAATGCTAACAGGCAGAATTAAATTTTTTGGTGATAACGGTCAGTGGTCAGAATTAAAAGCTCCTCAGACCTTTGTGTCTCCTGCGGGAAGAAAGGTAGCGTTTGTTTTTGAAGACACTATTTGGCAAAATATCTATGCGACAGAAGAAACGGATGCTCAGAAAATTGAAGATCAAATTTTAATTAAGAGCATGACGTTTCAAGAGCACGCTGAGTATAACAATTTGCAATTAACTTACGATCATTACGAAGATTTTAATGATTATTACAACGCAATTGCTGAGATCGGTTATACGCACGAGGAAGTAAGAGATATTAGTTTAAACGAATCTGATCAAATTGCTTTTCCTTACGGAAGCTATAACGTGCAAGTTGCCGAATCTAAAATTGAAGGTAAAGGTCTTTTTGCAACTTCTAATTTTGAAGAAGGTGACGTAATTGCACCAGCTAACATTGAAGGAATGAGGACGCCTGCTGGCAGATATATTAATCATTCTAAAACACCAAACGCTTATTTTGTAAGGGACGCTAAAAATAACATATTTGCTATAGCTGCTAAAAATATTAAAGGTTATTCTGGCGGACAAATTGGCGAAGAAATTACAGTTGATTATAGACAAGCATTTAGTTTGTCAAAGAGGGATTAAGTTATGTCAGGTGTAGCAGCGGCAGTAATTGCTGGCGGAACAATAATTGGATCTAAAATTTCAGGAGACGCAACAAAAGATGCAGCCGACACTGCTGCCGCAGCATCTGCTCCTATTCCTTTTGACAGTCCGCTTTACCAAACTAGATTTATGGGAACAGGCCCAGACAGGAGACTTGTTAGCGGTCTTACCCCAATGGCATCTGGTTTGCTTAGTGGGCAACTTAGTGATTTTAGGTCTATTCCTCTTTCAAGCCTCACTGAACCTGGATTCCAGTACGGACAATCTGACAGAGACTTGCTTGGTCGCGCTGACACTATGTTTGACAGAGCAGGCAGTGCACTTGACCTAGCTGCTACTCCAGAGGCTTCACTTGGCTTTTTACAGCAGGCTTATGGCCCACAGTTAGAAAGAGCCAGAGCGCAGCAAGAAAGCAGATTGCTTAACCAAGGACTGCTAGGCTCTACTACAGGTGGATTGCAGACTGAAGCTCTTAACAGAGCGCAGCAGCAAGCACTGATGGAGGGTGCCTTACAGCAGCAGCAGTTCCAAGGCGATCTAGGTCAAGGTTTGCTAGGTTCAGCACTTAACACTAGACAGTTGTTTAGTGAAATTAACTTAGGCAGAGTAGCAAACGATTTAGCAGAAAGACAGTTTCTTGGTAATTTAAGACAAGGGGCTTTTAGCGGGGCACTAGGATTGTTAGGCGGAGCGCAAGACGCTGCTGCTTTAACTATGCGTACAGGTAGCCCATCAGCAGCATCGCAAGCAGCAGCAATGGGTGCTATGGGTCAGCAAAACTTTGGCAATAACATTGCATCAGCAGCCACAGCTTATGGCTTAAATCTTATGGGTATGCAACCTCAGCAGAGTGTCACACCTATTCCAATAAGTCGTACAATAAGTCCTGCGTATAACCAAGGTATTCCATCAGCTGGATTTGCTGGAACAAGTCAAATTGGTGGAGCAGGCCCGCTTAGCTTTATACCGCAGTAGGGGAAAATAATGCAAGGTTTATTTGGTATGCAACAGCCGCAACAGCAAGCTAACTTGTTAGGGAACGTATTTCAATCTCAAGCCCAGTCTAGGCAGCAAGGTAGAAACAGATTGCTAGGTGAGGCTCTACAGATTGGTTTGTCACAAGATCCTATTAGAACAGGCTTTGCAGCAGTCGGTGGCTTGCTAGGTCAAGCTACTGGTCGTGCTATGGGTAGGATTACCCCAGAAGAAGCCCAGCAGCAAAAAGCTGCGATGATTAGAAGAAGGATAGATGAAAGAGGTATTAACTTAGCAGAAGATCCTTACGGGTTTATGATGGCTGGTGCTGAAGCAGCTCAAGAGTCAGGTGACATGCAAACTACTATGGCGTTCTTACAAAGAGCACAGCAGTATGCACCTGAGCAAGAAGCTATTGACAGAGCAGTAATTGACCAGCAAATTCCTTTATTGTCAGAAAATTACAATTCAATTGTAAGCTCAAACATTCCGATTTCTGAGCAAGACCAAGCCCTTTCTCAGTTAGATGTTCAGCTTTCAAGACTTCCAAGCACTAAACGAACAGAAGCTCTTAGAGAAAGGGTGCAAAGTAGATTACAAATGGTTAGAAGCCAAGAAGGGTCTGTAATGGTGACTCCCGGCACTGCTGAATTTGATTCGATGCAAAGACAGCTCCAGCAGTACGGATCTTCTATGCCAACAGATCAAGGCGCAATTGAAGTTAAAGTTGATCCTCTAGGCAGGCCTGTTAATTTTGAAACAAACTCTGGCGGAATTACCGTAGAAGCCTTGAGTCCTGCACAAGAAGAAATATTAAGCGAAACTGCTTCTACAAGAGACAGACTTTTAGAAAAAAGAGACCTTCTTTTAGAAAGTGCTAGAATTGCATCTGATATTTATGAAGGAGGCGAGTCAGCCAACCTTGGGCCTGTAGGGTTTATTTCAAGAATTGGAGATGGAATTATTCAACAATCTAGGGCTGCCGCAGAGAAATTTAATGTAAGTTTAAGCCCAAGTAATTACAACTTTGGTGGTTTTAAAGATGACGCAATGAAAAGTGTAGAAACAAGAAGCGCAGTCTTGGCTTACGCCTTTTCTATTGCTAAAGCAGATAATGAAGGAAGAGTTACTACCCCTGATGTTCAGATGGCATTGGATCAGATCGCCGGATCAAGTGGTTCTATAAGCCAAGTTAAAGCTGGTGTTGCCACTAGACTTGGAAATTCTATTCAAGGACTTGATGACGTTATCCTTGCAAGGCAAAATGATTTTAATTCAATTGAAGGCCTATCTGCTCCCACCACGGTATCAGATTTTATGAGAGAAAATCCTGACAGATATAACCGAGAGCTACTAGAAAACCTTGGAGTTTTAGAAAGCGGCGCTCAAAACGGAGCATCAGGACAGATGGATTTTTCTAACCCATCTCAAATTAGCGATGAGCAACTAAGATCTTTGTCAACAAGAAATGATTTAACTGAAGAACAGCTAAAAGTTTTAGCTGACGAATGGGATAGAAGAGGCTTATAATGGCAAATCCTTTTAGACAAAAATTAGACCAGTCAAGCGAGTCTGCTAATCCCTTTAGAAGGCAATTGTCGGCTCAACCTCAACAGCAAGAAGCACAAGCTAGGCCTAGAGAAGGCTTTGTGCCTCCGCCAGAATCAAGAAGGATGGAGCAAGAGGCTCAAAGCAGAGGGCCTTTAGGCGTCTTTTCTT
>Ga0209953_1000552_pt1 | contig 13268 bp, 4 predicted proteins | sample SalPonred_H2O_MG_FD_185713 | JGI IMG/M metagenome (GOLD analysis project Ga0209953, IMG submission 185713) | Salt pond water microbial communities from South San Francisco under conditions of wetland restoration - Salt Pond MetaG... | ecosystem: Environmental > Aquatic > Non-marine Saline and... | reverse complement strand
TATGCTGTGGTAGGCATGACAAGATACAATACGGACACAGGAGCACTGGAAGTTTGGAATGGGAGTAGCTTTGCCAGTCCAGCAGGTGCTCTAGGTGCAGTATCAGAAATTCAAGCAAACGATATTGCTGCTTCGTTTGCATTAATGTTAGGATAAGACAATGCCAACGGTATTTAAACAAGATGTAGTTACAGATTTAGGAACAACTCCTGTTGATGTTTTGCAAATAGGTGAAGGTGTAAGGGCTACGGTTGTGGGTTTAAACCTTGCAAATAAAACTGACTATGACAATGTGGTAGCAGATGTGTTTATCGTGGATGAAAACTCTACACAAGGATTTTATGTGAGAGGTTTGGTTATTCCGCCAAACACAACCGCAAAGGTAGTTACCCAAGGTGAACGATTGATATTGCCTGCAACAGCGGGAATACGCATAGAAACAGATACAGAAAGTAGCCTTGATGCTACTGTAAGTTACGTGGAGATATCATAATGAGCAATCCATACTATATTGGAACCAGTCCAGAACAAAGTTTAGGTAATTCTCCTAGATACTTCTATGCCGTTCGCAGAAATGAAGATGGTGAATTGTTTTTCTTAAGAAGCGATCAGATCAAGGACAAAGACATAATTACTGTTAACAACCCTGGTGTTCCATCTGAAAACTTTGAGGATCTAGAGCCAGGTATCGATTATTTTGAAGGCATCGATGCGGACCACGAAGCAACAGATGACAATCTATTTTTTACACAGTATAGATGGGACGATAGAAGCATACTCTATTACATCGACGAAGAAGGACAGTTAGTCCAAAGAATTAACTTTAATTACGAATACCCAGACGGTATTTCAAGCGACGGATGATATAAATGGCTGAATTTAAGATAAGCAGAATTAGATATACCTGGCGAGGCGATTGGAGCAATGGCACTGACTACATCAAAGATGATGTTGTAAAATACGGTGGTTCGACCTGGGTATGCATTAGACAACACACAGCATCAACATTCAAAGCAGATCAAGAATTTTTAGCTGGCCCAACAGATACCGAAGCAAGCCCGGCTTGGACGAGAATGACCAGCGGTAATGCATTTAGAGGGGCTTGGAATACCGGAACTTTATACAATGCCGGAGATGTTGTATCTTACGGTGGATATCTATACCTTTCATCTACAGAACATACAGCATCTGGTGTTTTTGAAAATGATGTGGCAGTTAATTGGACTACCTTTTTAGAATCAGTCAAATGGAATGCGGACTGGGATGTCAGCACAGACTACGGTGTGGGCGACATAGTGAAGTATGGTGGCATTGTTTATAGATGCGTAGATGCCCATACCAGCGCAGGAACATCTGATCTAGGGTTAGAGGACAACCAAAGTGATTGGGAAATATATTTCGAAGGAGTTGAATTTGTTGGAGCGTGGACAGCGGGCACACGATACAAAAAGAATGATCTAGTTCAACACAATGGTTATCTATGGCGTGCCAAAGAAGGTCATACTGCCGCAGACGATTCCACAATCAATTTTGATTCGGACGAATTTTGGGATATAGAACTTCCTGGTTATGAATACAACGCGGATTGGACTGGAGATCAACAGTATACCAAAGGTGATGTTGTTAGATATGGCGGTTTATTATACGAAAGTTTAACAGACAACTACAACATCAGACCATATGCAGAGTTCTCAAACCCAGACTGGCGTGTGTTATCGGAAGGTATAAATTTTAGAGGCATTTGGAATGCCACAACAGAATACCTTACAGGCGATGTTGTTAAACGTGGCGGCATATTATACAAAGCAGTATCGGACGTCCGCACTGATGGGTCGACACTGGATTATTTAGATGGCGGAGATTGGGAAATAGTTATAAGTTCTCAAAAATTTACAGGTCCATGGACAACAGGAACGGTTTATCAAATCAATGATATTGCGGTATTTGACGGCAGCACCTGGATCTGCACGTTTGCCCATACAGCCGAAATACTAAATTCGCCAGGCGATAATGGTGAAGGAATCGACTATTGGGATTTGCTAATTCAAGCACCTTCCGATGTAGGTATGACCAACACCGGTGATTTACTTACTTATGGACTGTCAAGACAGCAATTCGGTGACGGTAGCACACTAGGTGCAACAAATGTGCCAATCGGCACACAAGGCCAGTTTGCCAGCGTCGACACAGACGGAACGGTCTTTTATGACAGTGTAGCGGAAATCGACAGGGTATTTTATGTTGCCACAGAAGGTGTTGACGACAATACTGATCCTAGAAGAGGGCGCAGCCTTTTTTATCCTTGGAAAACTGTTAGATTTGCCGCGGAACAAGCAGACGACGGATTCACAGGAACAACCACAATAAGGGTTAACACCGGAACATTTGCCGAAGTTCTGCCTATTATTATTCCAGCAAGAACTGTGGTTTTAGGGTCTGAATTGAGATCAACTACTATTTCACCTAATCAACCGAGAACTGATTTGATAGAGGGCAACGACTATTTGTATATGCAGGCGGGGCTAACAAGAATAAGCCAGCTTATACAGGATATTTTAGCAGGCAGAGAGTTAGATCCTGTAAAAACGCCATCAAATGCATTAGATCCTGTAGTAGTTCAAGATGTGCCCGCAGAAAATATTACAGAGTTTGCAGTTACGGTAGCAACCGGCACACTATACAATTCACAAGATACAGGGAATGTATTTTATTTAAATGGTTCGGAAAATCCTCCTCTACAACTAGTAAGAGGAAGAACCTATACATTTATACAATCGGATATTTCTAACGCTACACATCCTCTGACTATCGGCATTGACAGTGCCGGAGAAATTTTTGAATTCACTGACGGTGTAAGCGATATAGGAACAGTAGGATCATCAAGAATATTAACGTTTGAAGTTCCTTTTGCAGCACCAGACGAATTGTTTTACTATTGCGAAACACACGGTGTTGAAATGGGCAATAGCATATCAGTAGTAGATACTTATGCCGAACTGCCGATAGATACAGGCACACAAGCAGCGATAGACATTCAACAATTAATTGTTCAAGCTAATAACTACTTAGAATTTTATCTAGCATCAGGAGAGATTGATCCAGCAATAGTTGGAACAAATACAGCAGTAGACGATAATCAGTATGATAATGCAGTAAGGGTATTAAATGCAAACAAACAGTTTTTGAAAGCTGAAGTAATTGCTTATTTGCAAGCAACATTTCCTGCATACACAGTTGATACTGAACTTTATAACAAACAGATTGATAGATTTATCACTGCATTTACATATGATATTGTTTATACAGGAAATTATAAAACACTTCTGGAAGGCAGATATTACCGAAATGAAGTGTTAGGCAGTCTTACAGAAGATATGTTCTATTGCCGAGACATTACAGGTGTTAGAGATTGCACGCTGTCAGGATTGACAGGAAGGCTAAATCCTCCGGGTGTATTTGACTTGTTCCAACGCCCAACAGGTGGTGCTTATTGTTCACTGGATCCAGGTTGGGGTCCAGCGGATGATAGAACATGGATTATAAACAGATCACCCTACATTCAAGGAGTTACCACGATAGGAACTGGTTGTATAGGGCAGAAAATTGACGGAGCACTGCATAATGGCGGTAACAAGTCGATGGTTTCAAACGATTTTACCCAGGTTCTAAGCGATGGTATCGGTGCTTGGGTGTTGAATAATGCAAGAGCTGAATTAGTATCTGTATTCTCATACTATGCACAGGTAGGGTATCTTGCTGAGAACGGCGGTATTATACGAGCAACAAATGGTAATTCATCTTATGGCAATTTCGGTGTAATTGCGGATAGTGTTGACCCTAACGAGACTCCGCTTGAAGGCGAAGTATTAACCACAAATAATGAAGCTACAATTTCTAGAACACTATCAGGCGGTTTACAAGATGAAATCCTTGCGGTAGAATTCGATAATGCCGGGCAAAACTATACTTCTGCTATTGGAGAAATTATAGGGGCTGGGGTAAATGCTGTTCCTTTGTTCGAAGAGTTTAGAGATAATGCTGTTTTCGATTTGCGATTGCTAGATGCCAATGCAGATAGAAATATCGACTCGATAGGTGGCGGTGGATATACCATTGTGCAGAATACTGCACAGACACAACTTAGCCCAGGAGACAATGCAACTAAGATAAGATTGTCAGCAAATACAGGAACATTAAAGGAAGATTTGTTAGGTAAAAGGATTTTCATAGAAAGCGGACCTGGAACTGGACAATATGCGTATATATTTGATTATAACGCAGGAACTAAAGTCGTTGATGTATATCGAGAATCCGATGATACGCCTGGTTGGGATCATGTAATTCCTGGATTCGATCTTGCAAATTTTGATAATTCAACGGTGTATCGAATTGAACCGCGTGTTATAATATCAGAACCTGAATTCAGTGCTTCCGAACAAGATTTAGTAACAAATACCACATGGTCTGCAATTACTTATGGTGAAACTTCAGCAATTTATAACAACGTCACTGGTGATTTAGGAACAGGCGATGTTGTAGACTTTGACGGTCTAGAAGCCACTGCGGCAACTTTTGATATTGTTCGTAATGGCAGAGAATACACAGTCACATTAGATAATGCCGGACTAGGATACGCTGTAGGCGATACAATTACGCTGGAAGGAACAAACTTTGACGGCACTTCTCCATTGAATGATATTACAATAACAGTAACAGAAACTACAGATGACAGTTCTAATTCTATTGAGGATTTCACAGCAAGAGGAGTCGGAGTGTCAGGTAGATTTGTTGCTACCAGCGAAGCGGGCACCGCTTTTGTTTACAGCAGTGACGGCGAAACTTGGACTACTGCTAATTTACCTGCGTCAGGTGATTGGACAAATATTGCCGCAGGTAACGATATTTTTGTTGCCATTCAGTCAGACGACGGCACAAACAGTGCAAGCATTATCGCGGCCTCGAGCACGGATGGTGTAAATTGGACACAGAGAACCATGCCTAGCCAAAGCAAATGGAGCGGCGTTGCATATGGCGGCGGCGTTTTTGTTGCAGTAGCGGAAGATGGCGATGCCGGAGCATATTCCACGGATGGGGTTACTTGGACAGCTACAGAACTTCCTGATTTTGGTGATAGTTCGTTTAACAACTGGGTGGATATTACATATGGAAAGAATCACTTTTTGGCAATTGCAAACTCAAATAACGTGGTAGCTGAAGGTGTGTATACCGCCGGCTCTGGAATAACATGGTCTCCACACCTTATGGATGTCACCGCAGACAGTTCACAGCTTGATTGGGTAAGCGTTGCATATGGAGGTCATAGATTTGTAGCACTCTCCAGCGAAGGTTTTGTTACCCACAGCTTTAACGGCATTGATTGGAAAGATGCTGTTCAAATGCCAACACAAGACGGTTCAACCCAACATACGTGGTATCAAATTAGATACGGTAACGGACAGTTCTTTGCGGTAGGTGAATCTGGATCTAGAGTTGTTGGAAGTGATCCAACTACAGGTCCGTCGACACATGCCGCAACATCACCGGACGGTAGTAATTGGACCGCTATAGATGTGGGCGTAGAAGCAATTTACAAAGATTTAGCATTTGGCAATCCATACATAGACGCAGAAGACAGCAGTGTTGGAATAAACACACCAATGTGGATTCTGCCAGGATACAATACAGATACTGCCGCTAAAGTTAGGACTGGCAAGCGTGCGCTAGGCAGGGTCACAGTGAGTAGTGGTCTAATAAGCACTATCTTCTTGTATGATCCAGGATCAGGATATATTGAAGCACCGACAGTGACTTTAACTGATCCTACTTCTACCTCAGATGCTCTTGTAGAAGCAAGATTAGCAGATGGAGTGTTAGGGCAACCTACGTTTACAAATAGAGGTCAAGGTTATAGAACTGACAGCACAGAATTTACGATAACAGGCGACGGATTTGCAGATGTATTACCATCTGGATTGTTTGTCACTGTAACCGGATTGTCAAGAATACCAGAAGTCGGATCACAAATTACATTTAATGGATTGGATACGCTTTTTAATATAACAACCATAACAGAACTTGAAGGTTTAGAATTCCCTGCAGAAGACAATACTTGTAGATTTAGGATAACTCCCAGCATAAGAACACAAGACAACATAGAAAACGCACAAACTGTGGAAATACGTGAACGAATTGCACAGTGTAGAATTACCGGTCACGATTTCTTGGATATAGGAACCGGAAACTTCGAAGAAACAAACTATCCTGATTTATATCAAGATTATGATTTTGTTATAGTTCCGGCCAATGAAGTGTTAGAAGAAACCGGCGGTAAAGTTTTCTATACATCAACCGACCAAGACGGTAACTTTAGAACCGGTGAATTGTTTGCGGTAGAACAGGCTACCGGAATTGTTACTATCAGTTCAGATTTCTTTGATTTAGCTGGGTTAAGCGAATTGAGACTAGGCGGAATTAGAGTAGGTGGTTCAGGAACGGTTATTAGAGAATTTTCTACGGATCCTACTTTACAAGCAGATTCAAACAACGTGGTTCCTACTCAGAGAGCAATTGGAGCATTCCTTAGTTCTAGATTGAGTTTAGGAGGAACATCGGTTGAAGTCAACGAGTTGCAAGCAGGACAAGTTGTAGTAGGACCAGACGGATTCAATCACAGCGCAGACGGAACAGTAGTGTTCCCTAACAGAACAGACTTTATAGGTCCGAATGCGGGCATTTCAGGACATTTATTAGCGCAAACAATGTTCTATGCGAGCTTTAATGAAGACAATGATGAATAAGATAAATACCTTACACGGAGTATACGATGGCAGAATTTAAACTAGGTAGAATTAGATTTGTGTGGAAGAACGATTGGGCTTCCGGCACACAATATTTTGTAGATGATGTTGTGCGTTTTGGCGGCAGAACATATATCTGCGTTGTAGGGCACACAGCAGCTGATAATTTTTACACTGATTTAGATTTTGTTCCCACCCGTTGGAATCAGATGACGGATGGCCAAAGCTGGCAAAGCGATTGGTCCACAGACACTTTCTACAGAGAAAGAGATATTGTAAAATACGGCGGATTGCTATATATTGCAACAACCAGCCATACTTCCGTAGATAACACTACAGCAGGATTAGAAAATGATATCGGCAACTGGGAATTGTTTGCCGAAGGTTTTGATTGGAAAGGCGATTGGACCACTGGAACTAGATACAAACAGAATGATGTAGTATCATATGGTGGAATTTCTTATGTGTGTAACACAGGACATACATCGGCCGCAACTAATGCACTTGGATTAGAGGATGATCAAGATAACTGGGACGAATACAACGAAGGTATTGAATATAAAGGCGCTTGGACAGGTGCAGGGGTTAGATACAAGAAAAATGACGTTGTAAAATACGGTGCCGGACTTTGGATAGCAACAACTGCACATACATCTACAGCAACATTTGCAGACGACGAATCAAACTGGACAGAATTTGTTAAGGGATTTGAATTTGAAAGTATCTGGTCGGGATCAAACACATATCAACCAGGTGATATTGTAAAATATGGCGGAAATCAATATGTTGCATTGACAAATCACGTCAACACTATTCCTACAGCCGCTGGAAATATAGACTGGCAGTTATTCTCAGAGGGATTAAGTTGGCAAGGTGAACGTGATATTGCCACAGACTATAAGATAGGTGAAGTAGTGTCTGTTAACGGATATAATTATATTGCCGTTGCAGATTCAACAAGTTTTACAGGCACAGTTACCCAAACTGCTTCTGCAACGAATTATTTCACAACAAGCGATACATCTGGTCTTGAAGCAGGACAAGTTATCCAATTTAGTAGTTCGAGCATCGGAGATGTAAACCTAGGTGCGAACTATTACGTTAAACAAGTTGTAAATTCTACAAACTTTACAATTACAGATACTCCAAGCGGAACAGTAATAACACCTATAAATGCCACTGGATCTATGACATTTACTGCTAACAGTGATATCATAGATACGAATTTTTGGTCTTTATTGTCCGAAGGTATTAAATGGCAAGGTGAGTGGCAAGACGACCGTGAATACTTTATAGGCGACGCTGTTTTATTTGATGTAAACACATATATCTGTGTAAAAAATCACAGATCAGAAGGTGATGACGGGTCGACGATAACACAGGAGGGTGGAGGACTTGCTAATTCTCGACCTGATCAAGACGCAACAGGAACATATTGGAATCTACTTACAGTAGGAACGGAAACTGGTGTCCTTACAACCATTGGTGATTTAGTTTACTACGGCGGCGCAGGTCCCGTTAGGTTGCCAATAGGTGTCGAAGGACAGGTTCTGGCAGCAGGTGAAGAATACCCAGAGTGGCAAAGCATAAACGATACACCGGGTGTGTTGTATGTAGCTCCTAATGGCGTAGACCTTCCTGCTCCAATACACGGTAAAACACTTAATAAACCGTTCAAAACGGTTCGCTATGCGGCGGAACAAGCAGAACATGGGCCAAGGGTGCCTAACACAGTATATTTGTTAGAAATGAATAGAGTATTCATTCAAAGAGAAACAATCGAATATGTAATTTATGAAATCGCAAATAACATTTCTCCGTTTACTACAGGATATGAATTTGACGACTATCTTTGGGAAACCAAAATAGGAATTTTAATAGATGCATTTATAAATGATTTAAAACGTGGCGGCAATGAAAAAACCAGAGCAGCTGCTATTGACTTTGTGAGTAATGCATTTTACGAGACAGGCGACGAAGAGAAAATAAATGCCGCAATAAACTATGCAATAAGCCTGATAGAAAACGTATTAGATCAGACAGCGCCTGACACAAACTATCAAACACTAAACGGCGATAATTCGACAGCGATAGTAGAACAGTTTTTTGATACAACAATCACAGCGGAAACAGATTATGAAACAGACAGCGGAGGCACGGGATACCTTGGCGGATACACAGGAGTCAGTGGTTCTGAAGGATCACAAGCGCCAACATACGGTGGGGGATATTAAATAATGGCATCAGTATACAGTAGAATACAAACACTAGGAGAAATAGTCACAGACGCTATCACAGCTACATCTACAATAGATGTTCCAGCGAAAGATGTTCCAGCATACTTGATCAAAGTTGCCACTGGCCGCTATAGAGAAGTATGTCCTATAATTGTGCCAGAAAAAACCTGCATACTAGGTGATGAATTAAGAAGCACAAATATCGGACCAGCTGTTGGCAGCACAGATGTAACAGACGCAAAATACAGTTTAGAAACACTAGGTAGATTAGAAGCTATTATAGGCGATATAGTCACAGGCGCATCAGTAAGTTCTACAACAGGAAACACCGAAACACAAGATATTTCTGTTCCTTTTGCCGACACACCAGAAGTAGAAGCCGCACAATTGCTTGTTAGAACAATGCAACAGAATATAGATTTCCGTGTTGGTGCAAAACAATTAGTTTACAAAACCGATCCAACAGGTTACAATGTAGGATATCTAACAGGATATGGTGATGCACGTAAACTGCTTGTAGAAAACAAAAAGTTCTTCCAAGAGCAAGTCATTGCCTACATAGGATCAACTTATCCTACAGTAAGATATAGCAGAACAAAATGTAGACAAGATGTCGGATATGTAATAGATGCAATGTCATACGATCTAACATATGGCGGAAAATTCCAAAGTTTAACAGCCGGACTTGCATATTACGAAGGCAATCAACTACAGTTTGACAGTTCAGAAACCACCGCTACTCTCGGTGCATATGCGTATTTGAAATCTATTGTGCAAGCCGCAATTCAAAACAATACGGTCCCTGCACTTCAAGACGATATTCCACAGTATAGAGATACAGCTGGATCAGCGGCAGCTGTTACTGCGGTAGGAGAAATGTTTGATATCATAACAGATATCATAGATGGCGGATTAGACGCAAGACCTAATGTGACAATAACTTCAATTAGTGCAGGAACCACACTGGTTACAGATTCTGCACACGGTCTAAGTGCAGGCGATAGTATAACGCCGAGAACAAGTGCAAACGGCCTTGTTGCTGATCAAAGATATTGGGTGTTAACCACACCGACTAGCACACAGTTAACAGTTTCAGAAACATTCGGCGGGTCTACAAAGAGTGATTTTTCAGACGGCGCTGTATCTGTAATTGCAAACACGGTGGATTATCCAACCGCTACAGACGGTGTAAGTTCAACCACTGCGCTGATCACAGCGGCTCAAACACTTGATGCTCAGCAAGAAACTCTTGTAAGTGCGTTGACAGCATACATTGCCGCAAACTTCCCAAGTTTGAGCTACGATTCAGACAAGTGCGAAAGAGATACCAGACTAATTTTAGAGTCTATAATGTTTGACTTTATGTTGAACACAAACTTTGCGACCACAGTTTCGGCATATGCTTATTTGAGAGCGAGCAGTTCGGATGTATATGATCTAGGACAGAAAGCCGCTACTAGAGCTGCTTATGAAAATCTCGCTGATACAATTGCAGGAGATACTGCAACATATCTCAACAGCGATGCAACCGCGGCTACCAGAACAGCCGACGGTTTTGAATTGTTAGACACTGTTATATATACAGGTAGCACAGAAGGCACAAATACTGCTACTAGTGAACGCAACAGAGATTATGCTAGACTGCAAATCGAAAGAAATAGAGACTACATAATCGCTGAACTTGATGCATTTATTGCAGATTCATATTCAGATACGGTCACAGCAACTACTGAATCAAGTAGTTTGTTAACTATCTCGGACACAAGTTGGTTACAGAGAAACACCGCCATAGAATTTTCTGGCACAGCGGTAGGCGGATTAAGCACAACTACAACATACTATGTCCAAAGCATTGAAAGTGCAACACAGTTTACGGTTGCCACAACTAGATTTGCAACATCTGCTACGTCCGTAACAGATGATACAGGATCAATGACAGTAACGCTGAAATATGATGCAAATGCTTGTAGAAGAGACACCGGTAGATATCTTGATGCTCTCAAGTATGATATCAAATTCCCAGGCAACTATAAGTCACTGTATGCCGCAAGATATTACGGTAATGCAGTAAACGGCAGCCTTGAAGAGGATATTTACTATCTACGCAATCAAACAGGTATCCGTAACCAAACAATTGCAGACGGTGCAGGAGATTTGCTTGCTCCAAATGCATTCGGCACTTCAAGGGTAAGCGGCGGTGTATACTGTGGGCTTGATCCAGGTTGGGGACCAGATGATGAAAGAGTGTGGATTTCAACAAATTCACCATACGTGCAGGGTGTAACAACATTCGGCACAGCATGTGTAGGTCAAAAAATTGACGGTGATCTACACAACGGTGGTAATGATTCTATCGTATCAAACGACTTTACTCAGGTAATTTCAGACGGTATCGGCGCATGGATTACCAACAACGGTAGAGCAGAGATGGTATCCGTGTTCTCATACTATGCTCACATTGCATATCTAGCCGAAAACGGCGGTAGAGCAAGGGCAACAAACGGTAACAACTCTTACGGTGATTTTGGATCCGTATCGGAAGGGTTCGACAGCAGAGAAACACCGGGCACTGCGGTTATTGATAACAAATTGCAATTTGATGCAACTGTTGATTCGATCTTCGTAGGTGGCGGAGAACTTAAGAATTTTCAATTTACCAACGCAGGTGAAGATTATACCGAAGTGCTTTATGCTATTACAGGCGGTGGCGTAGATTTTGAAGTTGAACAAGATGAATTCCGCGACGATGGCACCCACGAAGTAAGACTGCTTGACTTAGGTGACGATTCATCTGGGCAGTTTGGAGGTGAAAACTTCTTAACAGCCAGCAACACGGCACAGGCAGGAACACTTACCAGTATTACATTAGCCGCTACAGATGGTAGAACATCAGGATCTTATCCGGGAATGGCAATATTCCTCACAGGCGGAACTGGCGCAGGACAATGGGGATACATTAACACCTACAGTGCGGCTAGCAAAATAGCAACGGTATACAATCCGTATAACGACACAGATGGATGGGCATCGTTTACACCAGGTGTTGACATTGTGGCACCAGATTCATCTACAACATACTTGATCGAACCAAGACTTTCGTTTACAAGTCCTGGTTTTTCAGCAACGGCAACTACAATGTCCAGTTCCGCAGTGTGGAATGACATAGTATATGGTGAAACCACAGAAAGCTTTACTGGTCTTACCGCTGATACATACACAGGATCGGGCACAGGAGCAACATTTGATGTTGTTAGAAACGGATACAAATATATTGTGAACCTGAATGCCGCAGGAATTGGGTATTCAAGGTTAGAAACCATTACCATAGACGGTTCTAATCTAGGCGGAACAGACACCACTAATGATTTAGTATTGACAATAACCGCCGTAAACACTTCTACTGGGTCTATACTTGAATTTGATCAAGAAGGTTCAGGAAAGGGAGGCGTGTTTGTTGCTACACCAAGCAGTGGAACAGGCGGCGCTTATTCAGACGACGGAGAAAGTTGGTCAGCAAGCACGTTGCCAAGCGCAGGTGACTGGAGAAGCATTACTCATTCCGTGCTAGACGACGGATCATCCGATCTCAAAATTGGTAGATTTGTGGCAGTGAGATACGGTAGCAGCATTGCCGCATACAGTGACGACGGAGTATCTTGGAACGCAACTGCTCTACCTGCCAGTGCAAACTGGATCAGTGTGACAGCCAACAGAAACGGGCAGTATGTTGCTATCGCAGATGATTCAACAACTGTTGCGGTATCCAATGATGGTATAACCTGGGATATTACAGGAACGCTTAATGAAACAGGACACATAGCCGTCGTATACGGAAAAGGCAAGTATGTTGCATTTAAAGATGACGGAAGTGTAACGGATGCTGTTGAATATTCAACCGATGGTGTTACGTGGACACAAACAGATCTTAACAGTGACATAAATCCAACAGCTATCACATACGGTAAAAACACATTTGTAATAGTTGGTGATAGTAACACGGTTCAGTTGAGTGATGATGGTATTACTTGGATTGACGGAACCATAGGATCAGCCGATGGATCAACCACAGGAAGCTATGTAAATGTCACATACGGTCAAGGCGTATTCATGGCAACAGCCACAGCAAATGGGTTGACTGGTTATCAATATGTTATGACTTCAGAAAACGGTTTAGTTTGGCAGTCACGCAGCATTCCAACAGTTAACAGTGTTGGTTCTCCGCAAGTTGACGGAT
>Ga0209953_1000550_pt1 | contig 13294 bp, 21 predicted proteins | sample SalPonred_H2O_MG_FD_185713 | JGI IMG/M metagenome (GOLD analysis project Ga0209953, IMG submission 185713) | Salt pond water microbial communities from South San Francisco under conditions of wetland restoration - Salt Pond MetaG... | ecosystem: Environmental > Aquatic > Non-marine Saline and... | reverse complement strand
GGGGTGTGCGGCGGCCGAACTCGATGCGGGCGCCCTCCAACGTCAAACCCGCCACGTCGTCGCCGTCGATCCGCACGACGGGGTGGAGTTGGATGTTGCTCACGGGCGGGCCCCTAGAGCCGCCTCAGCGTCCCGCATCACTTGGGCGAGGGCGCGGGCTTCGGCGACCCGGTCCATGCCGGCGTGGGGGGCGTTGCGGGCCCGCAAGTCCCGACCGGCTTGAGGAGCCGCGCCGACGCGTTTCCCTCGAGCACCCGACACGCGGGTCTCCAACGCCGCCAACTCCGCGAGCACGGCGTCGATCTCGGCTTGGATGCCTGCGCGTATCTCCGCGCCGATGCCTTTGCCGACTTCCTTGAAACTCGGTTTCAACTCGTTCGCCTGCGTCTCGATGCCCTCGAGGAGTTTCGTGGACGCCTCGAGGCCTTCCCCGCGGAACGTTTCCGCCCACGCCTCACCGACGGGGCCCTCGAATATGTGATTCAGCGACCCGGCGAGGTTCGGTATGAGGCCTTGGTTGATGAGGTCGTCGACGACCTGGGGGATGAGGTAGGTGGGGGCGGTGAGGACCTGCTGGAACAGGGCTTCGGCGCCGGGGATCAGTTCCCCTGACTGGTTCCGTAGTTCCCCTTCGAGGCGGCTGAGGGCTTCGCCGGCGGCTTGCGCGTCTCCTAGTTGCTGTTGGAACGCGGCGATCCACGTTTCGGCGGACACCTTCCCCGACTCCGCGATCTCGGCTTTGGCTTGTTCGGAGTTGAACGCGGAGGCGAGGTTGATGCCTGAGCCAAGGGCCGAGTTCACGTTCGAGGCGAACGAGTTGAACTCGGCGAGGGCGGCGTCGACGGCGCCCTGCGCGGCCGCCAGTTCCGAGTTGACGGCGTCCAGTTTGCCGCGGAACTTCTCCATGGCTTCGCTGTTCTGGTTCGTCGCCCGGGTAGCCCCGCCCGTGGATCGCGTGTAGTCGACGACGGTGAATTCCAGGGCCTCCCAACTGTCCCGGTTGCGGGCTCGGGCGGCGGCGTCCTGGTAGTCCAGGTTCGCGGCGAGGGTGCGTTGCTTGCGGTAGTCGAATGTGGCGGCGGCGGCGCCTTGCATGGCTTTCGCGACCCGGTCGGCGGCTTTGCGTTGCTCCTCGAGGCTGTGGGCCAGGTGATCCGCCACAGGTATGAGGCCCCGGTTCGAGTTCTCCACGAGGCGCAACTTGTTGCCGTACTCGGTCATGTTCTCCACGAGTCGGAACACGCCCTCGCTGAGGCCGGCCGTCCCGATCGCCAACTGGCCGCGGAACAACGTCGCCAAGGACACGCCCCCGTCGGTGGCGTCCCCCAGTCCCTTGTTGAACGTCGCGAGTTGATCGGCGAGACCACCGAGGGCGCGGGTGAAGTTTCCCGTTTCGTAGGCGGCGTCCTTGATAGTTTGCGCGAGGCCGTCGCCACCGCCGACCGACTGGACGGCCGTCTTGACGGCCGACACGAGGCCGACACCGATCTCGGCTTTCGCGTCATCGACGGCGGCCGCGAGGATTTTCTGCGTGTTAGCGAGCCCGTCAGAGGTGCGGGCGAAGTCGCCCTGCGCGTTCGCGGAATCCTTCATGATGAGGGAATACGCGGCCTGAGACTTCGTCAACGGGTCTAGGGCGCCCTTCGTCACCTGGAGACCTAGGGCGAGGGCTTCGGCGCGGAGGCGCGTGTCCTGGAGAACGATGCCGTACCTCTTGAGGGGCTCGGTCTCGCCGGACAGGCCCGACCGGAGGGCGTTGATTGCGTCCTCGACAGAGGTGTTGTTGAACGACGCCAGGTCCGCGGCCAGTCTCGTCAACGTGGTCGACATCTCGGCGGCCTTGCCCTGGCCGATCCCGAACGACGTCGCCAGGTTCCCGAACGTGCCCACGGCCTCGAGGGCGGCTTGCTTGGACAGGCCGAGGTCGGTGACGGACGTGTCCGCGAACTTCGTGACCTGGCCGGTGGCGTCGCCGAATACTGCCTGGACTTTGGAGAACGATTCCTCGAGGTCGGATGCCGCGGAAACCGACTGGCCTGCGAACCGGGCGACGGCCACACCGCCGGCGACCGCGCCCGCGGCCAACCCGACTTTCAACGCGCGGCCGAGGCGTTGGGTTCGGGTCTCGAACTGGTTCAGTTGCCTCGCCGCGTTCTTGCTCCTGACAACGAGGTTGATGGCGAGGTTGCGGCCTTGGGGCATTAGTTGAACCCTCCCGCGTTGAACTTGCGGCAGATTTTCTCGACGACCTTCGACCACGCGTCGAAGGCTTCGTCCTTGTAGACGCCGGAGGCTTTGCGCATCCATCCGGTCGCGGTGAACGGCGCCGGGGATTCGCGGCCCTGCCCGGAGTAGGTCGGGTTACGCAAGTCGATGCCCGTCGCCCCACCGGACACGAGAGGGCGGCGTCCGCCGATCTTGACCGAGGGGATGCGGTCCGACACCACGAACACCGACCGCGGGAGGGCTTGGCCCCAATGGGGGACACGTTCGGCCTGCCGGTCGAACTCCGGTTTCATGATCTGCGTGGCGATCTGTTTCGACTCCGCCCGCAGTTGCCGGTTGGCGTTCTTGTTCAACCGTTTCAGGTCGGACACGAGCATCGCGAACTGGCGGCGGTCGTACTTCGCCTGGATCGGCGAGTCACTCACTGTTTCCTCCTAGTTCGTCGATGACGGTGTGCAGGGTGCGCCAGTCCCACGACCGGACCTCCGACAGGGGGAGGCGTGCGGCGAGGGCGACACGGATTAGGACCCGGCTGATGGAGCCGGGGTCGTAGGGTCCGTGTCCTGCTCCTCCACGTCGAGGGTGACGTCTTTGACGTTGCGTTTCCACGCCTCGAAACCTGGCCGGTGCGGGTCGGCCCGGGTGTCGGCCACGTAAGCCATCACCCAGAACTCCCGCACCGACCAATCCCGAACGCCATGCTGGAGGGCGTTGCGGCCGGTTTCGAGTTCCCAGTCGGCGACGTCCTTGGGGACGTCCTCGACGACCCGGTCGGGGCCGTCCTCCGGTGTGACTCGGAAACGCATCACTTACCGACCGGAGCCGTGGTCGATGTCTTAGTGGTGGGCGTTCCCAGGGTCGGCATGCCGTTCAACGGCAGGGTCACCTGGATCGACGACACCTCACCCGCCGAGGCGGACAGACCCGGCCGCACGGCGATCGCTGCCCCGGAGAGGGCCTGCGTGCCGGCGGTGGCCTCGTACTGGATCGACGTGCCCACCGCCGCCCACAGAGTCTGGAACAGGCCCGAGGGATCGTCGATGTCGTTGGCGAACGTGATCGCCAGGGTGCCGGTCTCAGCCCCGCCGACGGTGTACGTCTCGGTGAGGGTCTGGTACTCGGCGGAGGTCGTGTCAAACGTGACCTCGAACGAGTTGATGATGTCGGAGAACTCGGTACTGCCGATCTTGAGTTTGCAGTCCTTCCCCGAAATGAGGGTGGTAGCCATTAGGCGGTTTCCTTTCCTTCTGCTGTGATGGACAGGTCCGCGATGAGTACGGACCCTTGGGCCTCGCCGAGTCGATCCACCCTCGGGGCGGAAACTTCGGACGCGTACACACCCGGCGGGAGAGCCCGCAGGGTGGAGTCGATGAGGGCCTCTAGGGCTTTGAGGGACCCCTCGGAGTCGAGGACGGGCACGATGAGGTTCGCCTCCAGGTTTATTTCGTACTGCAACGTCGTTCCGACGCGGTTGATGCGCAGGTACGGTTCCCCGGCGGTGAACGCGACCACCGGCGGCGCCACCGAATGCGGCATCGACGCGAACGCCGGCACACCGTTCGCCGTCAACGTGGCGGCGAGTTGTAACCGGAGGTCCGTTGCAATAGCCATCGGTTAGGCCCCCGTGTCCTTGTTGCGGGAGCCGTTGCCGTAGCCCTGGTCCTCGGGGTTGAGCCATCGGGCGATGGGGATGACGGATGCGGCGAACGCGGGGATGATCCACGACTCGACGTCGGTCCACGCGAACGTGATGACGCCGGTGTGGGTCCAGGTCGCGGCCTGGGACGTGATGAACACGGCGACGAAGATGCCGGCGGCGTTACCGACGGGGGTCTTGGCGAGCCATTTGAGGAACGAGTTCATTACTGGGCCTCCAGGGGGGTGCATTGGGCTATCAGGCCCATCACGCGGTTCAGTAACGCGGGGCCCATGCGGAACGGGTACACGGTGTAGTCGGGTCCGACGATCTCGCCGCCGGAGGCGGTGTAGTTCTGGTAGATGTCCGTCGCCAGGGTGAGGGCGGCGGATTTGTCCCACGGGTGGTTCGTGTGGTCGATGGCGGGGTCGAGGTAGGCGGCGATGACCCCGTTCGCGGCGTCCGACGCCAACACCACGAGTTCAGCCGTGGCGTCGACGTGGAGCACTTTCCCGAGTTCCTCGGGTGTCACGAACGGGGTCATCGAGGCGCCGCCCTACTTGCGCCCTGCGGAGGAGGCTTGGTCGATCTTGACGAACGCGTCCTTGGTGACCACGAGGTCGCCCCAGTAGCCGTAGAACGCCATATCGACGCTCAGGACGCTCGGGTTGACGATGGACACCTGGCCGCCGAGAGTCTCGTAGGACTCGAGGGACTCGCCGTGGCCGACGATGATCGTGCCCGCGGGGAGTTGCGGGCTGACGACGGCGCGCAGGCCCATGACGTCGAGGATGAACGACGTGACCGCATCCGAGACGCCGGGGGCGTTCATTGCGCCCACGCGGGGGAACAATGGCCGGCCGGTCGAGTCGGTGAGGCTCACGAACTGCTCCCACGCGTCGGTGGACAGGTACAGGTGGGTCGGCAGTCGCAGGATGTTGTCGTACACCATGCGGGACGCCTTCGCGATCGCCTGGATGTAGTCCTCGGCCTTCGCGCTACCCGCCGCCGCCAGCGGGACGGTGGTCCCGAACGTGTTGGAGGTGAGGGTGTTGCAGATGTGGGTCTCGCATTGGATGCCGTAGGCCGCGGCCATATCCATGAGCAAGACGGACATGATGGCCGGGTCGGTCCAGTCGCGATCCTGGAACGTGAGGGTGATCGCGCCACCCAACGTCACCTTCGACACGGTGAGCCGGTCCACCTGCAGTTTCTGCGACGGTAGGGCGGTGTTCTCCCCAGCCTGCGGGCCGGCGGTGGTGTGCTGCGACACGAACGGGCGAACGAACGTGGTGCCGGCGTTCGGCATGCCCACCCAGCGGGAGGCGTTGCAGACCGGCCGGTCGCGTTGGATGTAGTCGATGATCGGGCCGACGATCAACTCCGGCACGACACCGGGGTTGTCGCCGGTGGTTTGCGCGGCGGCCATCACCCGGGAGGCGGCGGCCTTATCGCCCAACGCTAGGCCGCGGACGGCCGTGGACAGGTAGTCGGCGGCGTCGGCGAAGTCGACGCTCGAGGTCGGTGCGGGGGCGATGGTCGCCAACTCGCTGGCTTGCATGCTGTCGTGGTCGGGGGTTTCCTCGGCCACGACCGTCTCCTGATCGGACATTGGTTCCTCTCTTTCTTCGGTTTCCGGTTCGTTGCCGGGGTCTTGGGGTTCCTCCGACGCGGCGACCTGGGTCACGCGCGCGGAATGGATCGCGGGGTGCGTCACGAGGCTGACTTCGTCGAACTCGGCGGCGGTCACGTGGATGACGCCGTCGTCGTCGAGGTAGGACTCGGACACGTTCGCGCCGACCGACAGGCCCGCACGCAACTCCTCCGCGGCTTCGATCAACGCGTCGGAGCCGGAGGTGGTGTCGGCTACCCGGAACACGCCGTCGATGCCGTGCTCGGATGCGGCGAGGTGGACGGCCTTGCCGAGGGGCTTGGTGCGGTCATGCTCGAGGCGTAGGACCACGTTCTCGGCCGCGGTGAGGCTGTGCGGCTCGAACACGGCCCGGCCGGCCGAGGTGTTGCCGGGTTCGCCCCACGTGACCACGCGGCCGCTGATCGACCGGCGGGACACGTCGGCCGCGGTGACGGCGGCGGTGAACTCCAGATGCATACGGGTCTCCTAGGCGTACTGATATGGCATGCCCGGGGTCCCGGGCGGGGTTGTGGGGGCGACTTGCTCGGACGATGGGGTGCCGGGGATCGGCAGGTAACCGGCGAACGACTCGAACGCGCGGGCCTCCTCGACGGTCATCACGCCGAGGGGGATCAACTTCTCGTACAGGTTCGCCCGCATCATCGGATCGGTCCGCAGGCTCGGGCCCCAGTCGAGTTCGACCCAGGTGCCTTCCCCGGTGACGTCATCGAACGAGAACCGCGACTCGATCGCGTGCGCGTACGGGGCGGCGGCGTTCTGCAGGTCGAGTTGGACTTGGGAGAGGTTGGAGTAGGTGAGGCTGGAGCCCTCGACGGAGGCGCCGAGGTAATGCGGGGGAATGCCGGTCAGGCGGGCGATGTCGAGGACGTTCTGTTGGCGGGCCTCGGTGAGGGCGATTTCGTCGGCGTTCCACCCGAACGTGGACAGGTCCAGGTCCCGGCCCACATAGGCGGTGCTGTGCTGCTTCCTGGCGGCCTCCAGGGACGCGATCATCGCGTCGACTTGTTCGGGGGTGCGGCGGGCGCCGGTGTTTTTGATGACCTGCTGGGGGACCGGCTGGGAGGCGTACAACCGGACGGCCTCGTCGAGCATCACCGATGTGGCGAGGACGTCGGCGCCGTCGGTGATCCACCCACCCATCGGCGCCTCGAACGCGATCACGTGGGAAGCCGGGACTTGGTAATACTTCCCGAGGTAGGTGAGGTAGTAGGGGGGCCGCAGGTCACCCGGATTGGTCCGCAGCACCGAAACTTCCTCCACCGGTACGTAATGGCTGACCCGGTGTTTGCGTTTCCCGGTGCCGGCGTAACGCCACCCGTCGGGGGAGTTCCCGTCGTAGTTCCACAGGTACGCGTTCCCGTAGAGGCATAGGTCGGCGACGATGTCGTAGAGGACGGCCTCGAGGGTGCGGCCCGGGTCGGGTTGCCGCAGGAATGGGGCCGTGTATTCCTCACGGGCGCCATTGGAATGGAACGTCGCGAACCTGAGTTGGGACACGGCGCCGGCGATCAACGTCACGGCGCGGCGGAACGCCGGCACCCGCAACGCCTGGGCGCGGCTCATCGCGCCGTAACGGTAGGACGGTAGGGGAATGTTCCCGCCGGCCAGGGCGGCGGTGGGCACGTCGGCCGGGGGAGTTTCCTCCCCCTGCGCGGCTTCGGTGCGGAACAGTCCCACGGTTTAGGCCCCGGACTCGTAGATTGCGGCGGCGACCGTGTCGATGCTTGCGGCATCCACGTTGCTGCCGATCGCGAGGGTTCCGGGGTCCGTGTCGAGGACGATGCTGTGGGTGACCTGCGCCAGGGAGTTCCCCGACCCGTCAACGATGTCGACGATGAGTTCCTGGCCGGCGCAACCGGTCGCGGTCACGTCCAGGCCCGAGATGACGACGTCGGAGACGACGTAGGCGCTGGAGGTGGCGTCCCATGACGGTGATCCCAGCGCGGCGGTGAATCCGTCCGAGTCGCAGTTCACGATGTCATCGGAGCCGGCGATGATGTTTGTGGTGGTGACGGTCAGGGCCGCGGCGATGGCGAACGCGGCGGTGCCAACGATGACGCCGCCGATGGCGCCACCTGCGGCGAGGTAGGTCTTGCGTCGAGTCCAGGAACGGAACGGGTTACGCAACGTGGGCAGGCCTTTCTGTCAGGCCCCGCCGTGCCCACAATGTAACGCATTACACGGCGTCATGACAACTGTTGCATGGCGTGTTGCAGCAAACGGTTAGACGCGGATGTCCATATCCCCACCCAGCGCATCCGAGGCCACCCAGTAGCCCATGGCTAGGGCGATCGCGGCGGGGATCGGGCCGCCGGCGGTGGAGTCGCGCACGAACGTCCACCCGGTCCCGTCGGCGAATGGTTTCCTGACCGCCCGCGACAGGTCCTCGATCACGGCCGGGTGCTGGTCGTGGACGATCTGCCCCGAGTTCACCGCCGACTCCAGCGCCATGCACGCGTTCGCGTAGATGGCCGGAGGCAGCGCCTGGGTGGTGTAGCCCTCGGCGTCGATCTTGCGGGCGATGAACTCACCGGTGCGGCGGGAGAACGCCACCGCCTCCGGCTCATACTTCCGGCACAACGCCAACACCTCCTCGGCGAACGATTCGAGTTGTATGGAGTCGTCGTCGATGGCGACCTCGCACGACACGGCGATTCTGCCCAGGGGTGTGGGGCGGAACAGGAGCACCCGCGCGGCGTTCAGGGTCGGGGCGACGTCGTAGGCAAGCCACGCGCCCCCCACAGTCTCCGGCGGCTCCTCCACGCCGAGGGCATTCCACGCACCCGGTTCGATAGCCGGAAGGCGCCTGGTTGATCCCCACACCCCGAGATGCTCCCGGGCGAACGCCTCCGGGCTGAGGTAATCCAACTGCCCCTCGAGGTACTGCTCGGGCACGATCGCCCCCAACGACGGGTTCGCCCGAGCCCACACCTCCCGATCGGTGATGTCTGCGCCGGGCAGGACCGCCCATTCGTGCCAACTGATGGGGGTGTCCGCCCGGCCGGACGCGGCCCGACCCTTCTCCGCGAACTGCTGCAACGTCTTAGCCGCCTGGTCCCCAGCGCTGGAGGTGAGGATCATCTGCCCCCGCCCCTGCGCAATGCCCTTCGCCAACAGGGGCGTCATCGCCGCCAGTTGATCGTTGTCGAGGAACATCGCCTCGTCAATGATGAGCAAGTCAGACTCGAGGCCCCGAACCGTGTCCCCATGCCGGCGGGACCTCACCCAGAACCGAGACCCGTTCTCGAAGTCAATCCTTTCACGCCCCTCCGACAGGTACGCCTTACTCGGCATCGCCTCCGCCACCAACTCGTGGTCGAGGAGCCCGAGGATCTGCCGGAACATCTCGTTCGCCAACTGCGCCGAATGGGCTGTGTAGAGGATGCGGCGTTCACCGAACAGGAGCAGGCCCGCGAGGATGCGATAGGCGAGGAGGTGCGACTTCCCGTTGCGGCGCGGCACAATCAACCCGGCATTCAACCGCGTGAGCCGGCCGTCCTCCTGCTCCAACCATTGGTCGACGACGCCGGCCTGCCAATCGAACAACGGTTCACCCAGCCCCTCGGCCAGGCGCACAACCCGATCCCCCCACGACTCCCGAGCCGGGTCGCGGGCAGTCCCGAACAGAGGATCAGTTGACAACACGCAACTCACTAATGAGGTCCCGAGTCTGGTCAACCTTGTCGGCCGACTGCAGGTCCCGAACCAACTGCATGTACTTCAACGACGTGTTCGCCAACGTCGCCGCCACCGACGAATCACCCTCCGCCTCGATCCGGCGCCCCAACTCCCGCAACATGCCCCGCAAGAACTCGAGGTCCGGATCGGTCGCACCGACCTCCCCAGCCAAACTCGGCAAACCTCTACGCCTACTCATCGAAACTCCCTTCATCTAGTCCATTATGACTAGACCACGGTGAAACGCGACGTTCTGGGGATAACAAACGCTGCTGGGGGCGCGGGAGTAGGGGAGAGGCTTTAAAACCGGGCTTCGGTGCGCCGCGCCTCGAGTTACAGATTCTGTGGGCGGGGGCGAGGGTGGTGGGGTCGTATGGGTCGCCGCCTTGGCTGATGGGGTGGAGGTGGTCGACGGTGTCGGCGCCGGGGGCGTGGCATATGTGGCAGGTGTCGTCGGCGTCGAGTATTTGTTTGCGGAGTTTGGCCCATCGTTGGGTGAGTCTTGGGTCGCCTTTCTTGCTCATGACTATAAGCCGTTGTGTGGTGTGGTGTGGGGGACTGGCTCGAGTTTGCGGTGGTCGTTGGTCATGATGCCGGCGAGGGTGGTGTGGCTTGCGCCTCGAGCCCTGGCTGTTTCGCGTTGGGTGAGGCGGCGGTGGGTGTTGGGGCGGCAGGTGGGGCATGGGGTGGTTGTGGTGGTGGTGTCGTTGATCCAGCCGTGGTCGCAGTCTTGTTGGCAGGGGCCGAGGTCGTAGGTGTGGGTGGGGCTGGCTGGGGCTGGTTGATGGATGAGGGTTCGGAGGAATGAGACGACGTGGCCTGGTTGTTTGGGGTTGTCGGCGAGGGTGGCTTGGACGATGTCGCGTGGGCTCCATCCTTTGTCGGCGAGTTGTTCGAGGGGGTCGTCGATGTTGAGGGGTTTGGGTCGTAGGTGGGTGGGGAGTTGGCGCATGACTTCGTTGGTGGTTGCGTGGATTGGCATGGTGGTTGCCTTTCGTGAGGGGGGCCGGTCAGGGCCGGGCCTGTGTGTATTTGTTAGGTGTGCTGGGAGCCCAACGCCGCCCGTTGGGCATAGGTCCTCCGTCGAGTCCTCGCCGTTGCCGGCCGCATCTACTCCGCGTGATCCCCGCCCATTGGGGTCGTAGGGCTGTGCCCCTGCGACGGGGGTTAGAGCCTCGGTGTTAGCGGGCCCCCTGCTGGGTCGCGGCGTAGCCAGGTCGGGCGCCTGGTCGCTACCCGCGGGCATTACGGCGCCCCGGGGTTGTGGGGTACGCAATGCTCGACGTGGAACTGGCGGGCGTTGACCGGGTCCCATTTGGGGGCTTGCCCGAGGGACCACGCGACCTCCGCGAGGATCGACCCGTAGACCACTACCTCGCGTGGGTCGGCCATATCCACGTACGCGGGCGCTATTTCGACGTCCTTGTCGAGGTCGCGGCGGCGGACGGTGGCGAGGAGGTTCGGGTTGCGTAGGCGCCTGACCTCGAGGCCGTCGATGTCGGGCTTCGCGGCGTGCCGGTCGTGCTGGGCGCTGCGCCAGGCGCTCCAGTCGTAGTAGGCGCCGACGTGTTTGGCGACCGCTGCTTCACACAACACCGCGGCCGGTTGGGCGATCCAATCGGATTCGATGCGGTCGTTCTGGTAGTGGGGCGCGTTGCCGCGGTCAAGGTTCGCGACGAGGCGTTCCGATCCCACGCGGGCGGCGTGGAGGATTTCCCATTCCTCCATGGGCACTACCTCGTGCCGGACGGTGCGGAATGGTGGGACGAGGGCCAGGTGATCGGCGACGCTCATACGGCGTCCTCGAACGTGTCGTCGTCGTCGAGGCTGGCGATCCAGGCCATGGCGGCTACGGCCGTCTTGTCGTGGTTGGTCAACCCGACGTTGGCGAGGGTCGCGGCGCCGAGGACGTCGAGGAGGGTGGGGGCGCCGTGGCCGAGGTCGCGCAGGCACGCGGCAAGCCGGCCGGCGGAGTTCACGGCCTCCTGGATTTCCTTCTCGTTGGGTTCTTTAGCCATGGCGTGCCGCCTGGTGCCGGTAGTGCTGCGCGATCATGTGTTTCATCTCCTGCTCGAGGAGTTCCTCGCGGTACCTCTCGGCTTCGAGGTCGGCTTTGTGGGTGTAGCACCACCCGCCCGGTGTCTCGACGGGGACCGAACAACCGGACGGGTGGTGGCATAGGGGGGCGGTCATGATTGACCTGCCCGGGCTTGGGCGAGGGCCAGTAGCGCCTGGTATTGGCGTTCGGCTCGGTCCTCGCAGGCGAGGCAAATGGTTTCGACGGCGAGCATGCGGTATCCGCATTCGCGGCACGTCTTGCGTTTCATGCGGGGCTTCATCCGGCGACCGCCTTTAGCGTGTCGATGATCTTGGAGGCGTTGTGCTTGTTGAGGTCCTCGAGGGACTCCACGGGCCCGAGTTGGTATTCCTGGGCGAGAATGTCGTTCACGGCGATCAGCGCCGTGTCGTCATCGACCACCGAGGGGTCGTTGTCCTTCAGGAGTCGTTTCAGGAAGCCGAGTTGCTTGGGTGTGGACTTGCCGGTCGGGGTGGTGGATTGGGCCGCGAACTTGCGGTCATGGGTGGCGCCTTCGCTGATGACTTCCGAGCCGGGAATCTGCTCCACGACCGTCTGGACGGCCGCGGCCATCGTGGCGGCTTCCCCGGTCTCCGGGTCGACGGGTGTGGCCCAATCGTCCTCGGGTGGCGCGGTGGGTGCGGATCGGACGACCTTCGGCTTCGGAGGTGGACCCGTGGGGGCTTGTGTCTCCTGGAACGCCTGCATCTCCTCAGCGGACGCGCGGGCGCCTTGCTTGGCGTAGCCCAGGTTCGCCAGAGCCCGACCGATCGACACGGTTTCGATGAACTCGACGGCCTTCGGTTTCACGAGTAGGCCGTGGGCGTGGCCGGTGGACGCGGGCATCGGTTCGGGGTCGAGTTCGCGGAACACCTCGGCGCGGAACGTCACCGACTCGCCGTCTAGTTTGATGAGGTCGGTGATGATCCGTCCGGCGGGGTGGTCGGCGTAGAACGCGCGAATCCTGTCCTCGACGGGCTCGTAGTCGTCGGGGATGTAGTTCATGACTGCCCCCGCTGATCGAGGCGCCGGTCGGCGAGTTCCCACCCGATGACCACGCCGGTGACGATCGCCAGGAGGGCGATGAGGACTAGGGGCCCGGACATCACGCCACCGCCTCGAGGACGGCCGTGAGGCGTTCGTTCAGTTCCTCTTGATGGTGGGGGCTGGCTTTCTCGATCATGGCCCGCACGAGGTTGAGGTAGTTAGCGCCGGCGCATGTGAACGCGACCGGTGTGGTGCCGCATCGGAACGCGACGGTGACGGAGTCGGTTCCTGCGTCGCTGATTTCGATGTTGGTTCGTCCGGCCATGGGCCCGAACGGTGTTTCGGCTTTCGCGTAGCCGGTGAGTCTTGCCATGGTGCCTCCCCGTCGAATGAATGGTGTTCATCCTGACGGGCGTCCGACTACACGGACATAATGTGCAGTCTCGGATTATCGCCCGCCGGGATTCTGTTTGGCAGGATTGTAGGCATGAAGGTGTGACCGGTCAAGGGATTGACACGCCGTCAGATTTGGTCGAGGAACCCGTCCGGGGTCCAGAGGGACCATCCCAGGTAGTAGTGCGACCCGTTCCAGGCGGGGAGGTCGAGGGGCGCGTGGCACACCTTCCCGGGGTGGCAGTAGTCCGTGGATATGAGGGTGTGGCGGGCCTTGAGGGTGACGTGTCCGGCGCCGGGGTAGTCGAAATAGACGAACGCGCCTCGGGGCGCGGCCTCGGCCGGTCCCTGGTGCTTGTGATGGTGGGGGATCTTGTGCCAGAGGTCTATCGCCTCCCTACTGATCGGCCCAAGGCCGTAAGCCGATCGGCAGAAGGAGAGGCAAAGTTCATGCCAATCGCGGGTGGGGTGCTGTATTTCGGCGTTCGCCCACGCGAGGGCTTGCTCGATGTCGCGGTGTGCCATGAGGGTTTCCCTTCTAGTTGAGTCGGGTCTTGACGATTACGACCCCGGTGGCGGCGGCGTGCTGCACCCTTTCGGTGTTGTTCCACCATCCGCCATGCCCGTAACCTTGTGCCCCTGC
>Ga0209953_1000549_pt1 | contig 13307 bp, 16 predicted proteins | sample SalPonred_H2O_MG_FD_185713 | JGI IMG/M metagenome (GOLD analysis project Ga0209953, IMG submission 185713) | Salt pond water microbial communities from South San Francisco under conditions of wetland restoration - Salt Pond MetaG... | ecosystem: Environmental > Aquatic > Non-marine Saline and... | reverse complement strand
CGGGGATCGGGGCGAGCACGTCACGCCATCGCTCTCGACAGGTCACGACTGCGGGGGAGCCGGCGATCTGGGTCACCGTCACCGATAACCGTTGCGCGGTCGTGGTCTGCCCGGTCACCGCGTAGGCGACGCCGATGGTGGCTGCTGCTGCGAGCAGGGCAGTGACAACTGTCAGTGCCGCACGCTTCCACCTGGTCATGGTTCGACGCTGGTGTGGCAGACAAGCACCTGCCGGTAGGCATCGAGGTAGCGCCCGTAGGCGGCAGCGAAGTCATCGCCGTGGACGGCTTGCGCGATCGCATGCGCGGCGTTCCACCAGGTGTGCCCGTGCGGGTCGAGGGTGACCTGGGGTGGGGGAGTGGTGGCCAACACCATCAGCATCCCGCCGAAGTCACGGGCCGTGGCTTGGCGGTGGAAGGCGTACACGTCCAGCAAGGACACCTGTCCGGGCGTGGGTCTCGCGCGGCTGGGCATGGAGACAGGTCACCTCGTTTGACGGTTGGGCAGCGTTCACCTCGTGGTATCTACCCAGGCGAAGTCGTGGCGGCGGCGGCTGGGGGAGCGCGGGGTACCGCAATTCGTCAGGGCCGGGATCGAGCTGAAGCGCGCAGGGTGTTTGCTGATGTTTGCTAACAAATAGGGAAGAACTCCCGCTGCCTCACAAATCCGGGACTTTTCCGGAATTTTCTTAGGGGGAGTGGGGTCGGTTTCCGGAGTGGACGCCTGACGAGGCCGCGGCCGGGTCGCCCCTATGGGATTCCACGCGTTACCAGCAACAACGGCGCGTGATCTCGGCTCATACTGGCGATACGGGGTTGTTCGGCCGACGTGGCAGGCAACCGATGACGAGTGGGAAGGGCAAGGTGGTCGGCGATGGTTATCCACGATGACCGGGCGCTTTTTGAGTTGGCAGCGCAGACGTTGGCGATGGTGCCGGGTGCTCGGACGCAGGAGTTGTCGGAGTTGCTGACGCGGATGGGGGAGCAGCCCAGCGCGCACACTGCGGTGCAGGCGCAGGCGTTGTTGCCGATGGTGCTCGAGCAGCTGCATCGGGAGACCAGTCCGGAGGTGTGGCTGGATCAGGTGCCCTCGTTTGCGATCGGGGAAGACATGATCGCGGTCTTAGTAGCAGAACGGTCCTCGCAGATTGCGCTGCTGCAAGATGTGCGGGAGCGTCTGGACGTCGCGGCGCAGCGCAACGGGGAACAGGTTCGTTAGGGGCGAGCAGCGTTGGTGGCGGCGTAGACCCCCACGATGTAGTCCCGCAACTTCTCGCCTGTGTAGTTGCGGCGCAACGTGATCGTGGCGACCGTGGTGAGCATGAAGGTCATCTTCACATCGAGCGGAACGCCTTTGATGGCTTCGTATTCCCGTCGAGATGCGGCTCGGACCATCGCTTCACCGAGATAGTCGTAGATGTCGATGAAGCTATCGAAGCGCTCTTGCAGGAAGCGCACGAGCGCGGAGATCTGGGTGTCGCTGGGGCCTTGATGGGGCCATTCGTTCCGGATCGTGCGGATGAACAGCGCCACGATCAAGGCGTCTGCGTCAGCCCAATCGTGCTCAGCCATTTCGTCGATGTTGCGCCACGCGGCAGCACTGTCGAGGGATTGCAGGGCGGTGACGGTGGCGTACACCGACGCCGCAATTCCGGCCGGTGGCGGCATGGGGGACACGTTGGATCCCGCCAGTGGCGTGTCGCTCATGGCTGCTGCGGCCCTACCTTCCCCGGACATCGACTCGGTGCTATCCGAGGCCTCAGAGTCCCATGCCCGTGGGACTTTCTGGGGCGCTCAGTGCTCTCGCTGACCATCGACGACGGTGATCGCGTGCATGAATGAGGGCACCTCGTCGGCCTGGTCGCTGTTGAGGATCACCGCGACGTACAAGGCCGAAGGTGCGGCCGGGTCGGGGGTGGACGGCCAGCCGGTGTACCCGTCGGTGAGAGTGACGATCACATCGGGGGTGGGGCGCAACGTGGCGGCGGCGTGGATGCCCACGCCCATGTGGGTGCCGCCCCCACCGGTTAGTTCCAGGTTTTTCACACTGGTCAGGTGCTGCACCTCACCAACTGCGGCATCGCACGGCAGCACCCGCACCGGGACGGCCGAGCCGGTGACTGCACGCAGCAGGCCCGCGAGGTCGGCCACGGCCTGGTCGATTTCGGCCATGCTCATGGACCCGGATGTGTCGATCACTACCGCCACAGACGGCGGGCGGGATTGCACCATGCCCGGTGTGATGACGCCGGGGATGCGCCGCCGCGGCAACCGGGCGTAGGAGTAGTCGGTTTTGCCGGCCTGCATTCCCAGGTGCCGGGAGACCACTGACCGCAGTTCGCGCCGCCAGTCCACCGCGGGGCTCAGGCGTGCGTTGGCCCACCGGGCCAGGTCGCCGGGCACGGTGCCGGCGTGCTTGGCGGACTGGGCGATCTCTTTGGCCGCGAGGTCGCGGATCAGTTCACCGCGGCCCGGTTCGATAGAACCGTCGTTTTGGCCATCGTTGATGTCCATTTCCCACGGCCGCTGTTCCCCGCCGCTGCCGGAACCGCAGTCTTTGCCGAGGTCGGGGGTGGCGGTGCCAGGTGTGCACGTGCACGCACCGGACGCCTCGTTACCGGCGGACGCATCATCGGGCGCGCCAGAACCATCGCTCGTCGAGCCGTTGCCGGTGTCGTCGCTGTCGTCGTTGCCGCTGTCGTCGTTGCCGCTGTCGCTGCTGTCGCTGGTGGCGGTGGGCTTACCCGAGGGTCCGTGCTGGGGGCACGGGGGAGTGTTCTCGCTGATCTTTTCGACCAGGTGCCGGTAGGTCTGCTCGGTGGTCCACTGCGGATCGACGCTGTAGCCCTGCTGCGCCAACGACTGGTATGTCACATCACTAGGCAAGACCACGACGTCCATCTCGGCGTTGTTGGCGTTGATGCGTGCGTCGCCTGCGGCGTTGTAGATCGGGTGACGGGCGTTGGGTTCACGCAGGTCAGCCCAGCGTTCGGCGTGCCCGTACAACAAGTGACCGGCCTCGTGCAGCCAATCAGAGACGATCTCGTCGAGGGTTTGCGGAGTGGAGAAACGCTCCCCGATACCCAAGATGCGCTGCGGGTCGTAGTAGATCCGCCAGCGCGCATCGCACGCCACCGTGCCCAACCCTGGGGTGGACACCGGGATCATCGCCGAGAGCACCGAGGACAAGTACGGAAACGTCTCCCACGCCTTCGCCCGCGCGGCCTGGAACCACTTCAACGCCTGTTCGTCTTCCGCAGGCGTCACCGTGACGCTGCCGCTGGCCGCTTTCGCCTGGTCGGTGTTCAGGCTCATGCCCTGTGTGGTCGCCATTGCCGCCCCCTTTACTTGTTCGCCGCGGTGGGGGTCTTGCCCATCATGCCCAAGAACTCCCAGAACTCGGTGAGCACTTCTTGATCCAGCGCGGGCTGGTACTTCTTGATCTGTTCACGGATCGACCGCAACACCACCACCGAGACGTCACGGTGACCTGCCTTGCCGATCTGTGCGACAGGACCGTTGATCGCCTTTTGCAGCCGCGCCTTGTTGGCTTGCGCGACCAGCGCACGCGACAACGCTTGACCCACGACGTACACGTGATCGGGGCGGCTAGGCAGCGGGTTGGTATCGGTGAAGCCACCATCGTTGATCGCCTTTTCCACATCGGGCAGATCCAGGCTGTCTTCCCAGGTCAAGAACTCGCGGGTGGCTTCAGGACCAACCGACCCCGACAGCAGCAGCGCCTGCACCGCCAAGGACTCATTCGCTGCCCGCGCGAACGCCAGCACCGTGGCACCCATTTCCCACGAGCGAGGACTCGGCCACGCCTTACCGGCGTTCTCCGACGACTCCGGCATCCGTGACTTCAGATCCGGGCGGGCACGCAAGAACGCACCCACAAGCCCGCGCACCTGCTCGGTGGTGGACTCCACCGCTTCGGGATCCAGCGTCGGCAACTCGGCCGGCGCGAACCCGTGGGAGAAACCTTCGGCGAGGGTTTCCACATCTACTTCCCAGTCCTCGATGTGCACGAACCGGTTCGCCAGCGGGGCAGACAAATCCCACCCATCAGCGGCGATCTCAGGCGGGTTGGCTGCCGCGATGAACCGTGTCTCCTTCGGCAACTGCACATCACCCACAGCCTTGCTGAGCACCGGACGCAACAACGCCGCCTGCACGCTTGGCGGTGCGGTGGTGATCTCGTCGAAAAAGACCAGCCCGCCGCCGCGTTCGATCATCGCCTTCGCCCACGCTGGGGGAGCGAACTCCACCCCGCCGTCTTTGACAACAGGCAAACCCTTGAAGTCATCGGGGGACGAGATCGAGGCGATCACCGTCTCGACATGCCAGCCGGCATGCTCACCGATCTGCTCGATGATGCTGGTCTTGCCTTCCCCGGGCGGACCCAACACCAAAACTGGAGTGTTGGACGCAGCGCAGATAGACAAGGCGCGGACGCGATCGAAATGGGTTGCCATGATTGTCGTTCTCCCTCGTTACGTGCTCGCTGTGTTGCGATCTAGTGCGATTCAACGTCGCCATCCGCGATGGGCAAGACCCTAATTTGTGGGCGCACGCCATCAGGGGTGTTCGCGTCATCGCATCCTGGCAACGACATGTGACAGCGCCGCGGGAACACGAAAGTCCCATTTGGAGGCACATTCGCTGCCCAAAGTCCCATTTGGAGACATCAACTAACCCAGCACACCGTGCTCAGTAGCGGCGCGCGGTTAGGTACGAAAGCGTGAGTACTTCTGCTGAGTCCGGGGTGTGGGTGCGTGCCTGGAGTAAGGGCAACGCGCAGCGTTTGTACGTCAACGGCCGCGACGCCAGTGGCGCAGACATCGACTACGGGTTCGTGGACCTGGTCGGTGGGACGGTGATCGCCCGGCGAGTGGAGATGCCCGCTGCTGAGGTGTACCGGCTGGCCTCGACGTGGGCGGTCGCGCATCAGCATCCGTGCCCACCGCCACGAGAATTGAAAGACGCCACCCCCACCTCCGATGTCGCCACCCAGCGCGCCGGAGCTGGACTAACCACCCACGCTCGAGGGTTTGGTGCCCGCAACCGCAGTTGGCGGATTGGTCGCCGCGGGGAGCAAAAGGTGGGCAAGGTGCTGGATCGTTTACCCCGCGCGCGAGTGCTGCACAACGTGCAGATCGGATCCCAGGGCGGAGACATCGACCATGTGGTCTTCGATGAGTCCGCAGGTGTGGTGGTGGTCTCCACCAAGCATCACCCCGGCGCGCAGGTCACGGTTGATCGTGCTCGCGGGGTGCGGGTGAACTCCCAGCGCACTGAACACATCACCCAACTGGCGATGCACACCGATGTCACGGCCCGCCGGCTCTCACGCATCGCAACAACCACCATCCCCGTCACCGGCATCCTGGCCATCGTCGGCGCTGACCAGGTGCAGGTGCTCTCGGCCACCAGCTTCGCGGTGCTGCAGCCGGGACAACTGGCGGACTGGTTCACCATGCGCGAGACATCCCTGACCGGCGAGCAGGTGCGCTGGCTGTTTGAGCAAGCACGCGACCCGGGTGTGTGGCTGCGCTAAGCCCGCACCAGCACCCCACGGGTCAGGCTCGGTTAGCACTTCGGCACGTGAGGTGTCGTCGTGCCCGGTGAAGGGGGTGGAGTTACGTGTCGTGTGGTGGAGCCAACGACGGCTCTGGACGCTCCACGGGTTTCGGTGGCCTGGTGTCGGCGACCGCGACGCAATATGGGGTGAAGGTTTCCGAGGCACGCAAGTTCGCCCACTCTGTGATCAGTGCTCGCCGCGCTGAGGCGGAGAACTATCCCGACCCCAGCCAAGAAGAAGTCGTCACCGTCTTATCTGCTGCCACGGACACACTCACGCGAGGTCGGGACCGCTATGACCAGCCCCCGGATGGGAAAGACAGCGGGTTGACGTCTTCGGAAAAAATGTGGGTGCGCTGGAACGGCTACCGCGAGGCGGTGGCCGCGGAACGAGACAAGCACGTTCGTGGGGAGAAGAAGCTGCCCGGGGGAGTGGAGTTCTCGGTGTGGAAGGACATCCCCGGTTTGATGCGTCAGCAAGGACGCGGTTACCGGTGTGCTTCGTGCGGGGAGTTCGCCAGCTACGACATCGAGCACACCTGCCCCAGTGCCGCGGCCGAGCAACAGGCGATCGCGGTGGACTTGTTGGCGTTGGAGAAGCAACGAAGCCAGGCGCTGCAACTCAGTGGCGCCGCGCACCGCGCCCCAGAACCGGAGCCGGTGCAGGAGTTGGTGCCGGTGGGTGCCGGAGCGGTGGCGGCGACTATCGGCTCCGAGATCACCCCCACCAGCCTCCAACCCGCAGCCCCTTCGAGCGGGGCGGTAGCGAACCCTCATGTGGATGACCAGCTGGTAGGAGCAACGAACTTGGGCGGGATGACTGTTGGGGAACTGAAGCAGTGGATTCGGGTGTCCCAGGCGTACGCGTTCGCCGCTGGACAAAACTCCGCCCCACCCACACCACCATCCAGCGCACCGTCACCCGCAGCGCCCCCGCAACCGCCACAGCCCCCGCCACCGCAACCGCCACAGCCCCCGCCACCGACGTCACCTGCCAGTGACCCGCAGTCGCGTCCCGCTTCGGGGTTTCGCCGCTGGGCGTCGCGGATGTGGCGGCGCATGACCGGGCAACACAAGTGCTCCACGTGTGGGCAGTTCCTGCCGGAGTCTGGCGGGCATGCGTGCCCCGGCCCGGCGGCCAGCACCACCACGGCCGGGTCACCGCCCACCCCACCAGGGCAGGGGCAGCCGGTCACCGGGCCGATCCCTGGCCAGCCACCGACCCCACCAGGCCAACCCAGCCCGGCGCCAAGCCCGCAACCCTCACCACAACCCATGGTCGCGCCCTCGACGGGCACCGAACCGGAGATCCGGGGCCGCGACCGCGCCGCCTTGGGGTGGGGAGTCGGGTGGCGTTCGGGTATCGGCGTTGGTGCGGTCGCACTGACCGCGGGAACGGTCTTCGCGCCGTTCATGCTGCCGGTGGCGATGTTTGCGATCTGGCGTGCCTGGAAGTTCCGGGGCCGCTACCTGGAGTCGATCGGCCGCTAAGGCACCTCACAGGCACGACCCATCCGGTCCTCGAGCCTGACACCACCCACCCACCTACCCACCCAGGTACCCACCCACCCAGGTACCCAGGTGGCAGGGTGGCCGGGTGGGTGTGTGCCGCAGTAGGCTGCCCACGGTCAGGACGCACCACCTGGCATCGAGGTAAAGGAGCACGCCATGGCCCCCACCACACCCGCGGCCGGCGCGAATGCGAAGCCCGCGAAGAAGGCGCGCAGCACGAAGAAGGCACCCGCGAAGAAGAAGGGCACAGCCACGCGCACCCCGAAGGTGGACACCTCGCAACCGGGGTGGGCCTACCGGCTGACACCCGAGCAGTGGGGGACCTACCTGTTGTCGGGGGAGTTGTCGGTGGCATCGCTGGTGGACATGACCGGGGTGCGTTCCTCGCTAGCCCGCAAAACCTCGGTAGACATTGACGCGCACCTGCGCCAGAGCCTGGATGACTACGTGCGATCCAGCGGCACAGGGGTGCGTGATGTGGTCCAGGCAGCGTTGATTGCGTTCCTGGCGGCCCAGGGCGCCTACCCACCCAAGCCCGCCTCGTAGATCCTCACAAATCAGGGGCGCGCTACCGCGCCAGTTCCACCGCGAACTGTCAGATACGCCTACACGTGAGTGCCACGACGATTCCGGTGATCCCGGTGCTGCGTGATGCCCCCGTGGTGCCAGCCGGGGATGTCCTGGTGTCCAAGCCAGCCGCGGCGGTGCTGGTGCTGTTGGCGCACGCCCCCGGGCGGCGGGTGCCGTGGACGGTGGCGCTTTCGCTGCTGGTACGCATCCACACCGACCCCGACCTTGACGCCCGGCAGGCGATCACCACACACCTAGATCAGGCCAGACGCCATCACGTGGACGACAAACACATCCCCGCGCACCTGCGCCACCACGTTGCTCGCGCCCGCCGACACGTGCACGGGCTATTGCGCGCCGGGTGGATGGAACTGACCACGCTGGATGCCACCGCTACGGTCAAAGCGATCGAGCTGCGCTCCCCGGGCGTAGAGGCCTACACCGCGATCACCGGCCAGCCGTGCCCACAGATCCCCGCCGACCAAGGCGTGGACCCCGAGGCGTTGACCGCAGCGTTGATGGGATCGAGCATCCGCCCGGTGGTGATGGCCGCGTTGGATGACACCTTGACCGCGGACTGGCAGGACAAAGAACACGTCCTCGGCCAGGTCACTGGGTTGATTCCAGTGAAGATCGGCCGTGAGCACATGCGCGCGAAGATCATCCGCGACGCCAAGCGTCGAGGCTCTGACCCAATATTTCCCGACGACATGGAGTTGATCAGCCGCGGCCGCCGTGACTTCGCCCAAACAATCCTGGCCGCGATGGTGCGCGAGGGCCGCGCCGAACGCGACGGCACCCACGTACGTCGCGGCATCACCGGCACCACCGCGGAATCAGCATGAGTGCCGTGCGCTGCGCCAGCGTCTTGAAGCCCTTGTATGCCTGGGTCGCCGGACCGACGCTGCGCAGCCAAGCCCACGCAGCGATCGTGCACTCCGACGACACCGCCACCGACGCGCTCATCGACGCTGCCGGCGGCCTGGCGTCCACGCTCGAGGAGATCACCCACCGCACCGGGGTTTGTTGGGAGGCAGGGGAGACGTGGGGGCGCGTACCTGTCAACGGCCTGTCCCTGACGGTCGCTTACACCGCGATGGGATTCCACCGCGACCCGTGGACCTTGGCGATCCGTGACCTGATGACCGAGGTGACTCCGGCGCAACGCTTCGGGGTGCCGGCGGGCGTTCCGGTTAAGGCCGGGTGGGACCTCGATGAGGACACCGGAGAACTCCTAACACACCTCGTCGTACTCACCGGGCATCGCGCTCGCGCGCACGTCACGCACCTGCCGATCAGTGCCCGCGCCCAACGCACCTGGCGTGCGCGGCTCGCCGCCGGGGGACCCGAGGCCGTGATCGGTATGCACCGCACGCTCGCCGGAGACACCTGCACGCCCTGGTCGGATCGAATATCGCTGCGGCGGCCTAGCTCGCGCCAGATTCCACCCAGGTGGCTAGGCGCTTAGTTGCAGCGGCTTGATCTTGTTCTCATAACGCCAACACACCGCACACACCGCACGCTCGCCAGCGAACCACGACCCGCAGGCACACCGCCGTAGGTCGGCATCGAAGTAATCGGGCAGCTCATCACCAGACTCGGTGAGGTGCGCCCGGGTCAAGGACACCGGCATCGTGAGGACCTCGTGCACCTCGGGGTTGATGGCGATGCGTTCACGCCGTGTCAGCCCACCGGCGACCCCGTCGACGCTGGTGCGCAGCGCGAAGTCTCGGCACGCATCAAGCGCCGGGCACTGCTCACACACAGCCAGTGCTCGCTGTTCGGCTTCGTAGCGGGTCGGAACATGCGAGGAGTCCAGGTCTTGGTGCTGCATCACGTCACTGCGGCCAGTGCACGCCAAGGACACCGCGTGAGCGCTGGCCAACGTCGCACTCACGACACGGCCCGCATCGCTCGCTGCCTGCGGGCGGCAGCCAAATCCACAACCGGAGCCAGATCACCCGCGGCGTCGATCGCGGCATCGGGCGCTGGATTGGTCGGTGGATCCGCGGCGACAGTGTGCGCCGTGGTGGTCCGGTGGGCGCGGGCATCGAGCCACACCTCGATCCGGTACCACCAGTACCCGGCCGCCACCGCCACCGAGAGCACCAACACCAGCACCGAGATCGCATCCACCCACGTCCACATGCTGGTCATCAGGCCACCTGGCCGGTGTGGGTGCGTTCGGCGCGTGCTCGAGCGATCGCCGCTGCCCGCCGCGGGTCGTCCTCGTTGGAGGTGTGGGTGTGGTCGAGTTCGGCGCGCATGGCTTGCAGGTAGTTCCTCGCTACCGAGGCATCCGCGGTGCGCGCAGCGTCCTCGCTAGACCAGTCGCGTCCGGCCGGGTCGGTCCAGCGCACCGTGGGCCGCCGCGGTGGGGGAGTGGGCAGTTCCTCAACAGGGGTGTAAACCATCGTGGTGTTCCTTTCCGACCTAGAAGGGTGGTTCCCCGACCGCGTGCGCTAACTGCTCTGTTCTGGGGGTGAGTTGTCGTCGAAGGTGGGCGGCGTTGGCGTCTTGTTCGGCCAGGAAGTCGTCGTGGCAGCGGTGGCATCGCCGCGGTGGGGAGTACGGGTCATCAGGGATCATCCAGGTGCGCGAGGTCGGCTCGCAGATCCCGCAGTGCTCGGTCTGCCACGACCGCGGAGTGGCCTGATCGGGAACCTCGGTGAGGTCGGGGGTGCGGTTGTGGTCATCGAAGTGGTCCCAGATCGCAGACGCACCAGACGCGCGCAGCGCGGTCACGATCCACCCGGGGCCTTTGCCGCGTGCGGAGACTTCGGTGACGTATTCGGCGCTGATCACCCCGGCGATGTCGAAGGCCTCTTGCACCGCCGGATCCAACCGGCCCTTGAACCCGGCGTCCACTAGCGCTTGACGCAGCGTCGGGTCCTCGATGGGGGCACCGTCGGTGCGCGTCACCGGCCGGTAGGAGTCCAACTGCGCAACCGAGCTAGATCCACCGGCATCGGCCGCATCGGCGGGTTCGTGTTGTTTGTTTGTGCTGTTTTTCCCGGATGGAGTTGGCTGAGAACTACAAACAACAACATCGCGCCGTTCCGGCTGTCTCGCACCGGCTGTAGTCGCGGCATCTACGAGGGGGGTCCCGTTGTGCATCCGGTCGTTTTGGCCGGATGCACTCTGACCTGTGGATAAGTGCATCCGGTCATTTCGGCGGGATGCAAAACGTTTCGGCTGCGCTGGGGGAACGAACACCCCTCGGATCGTGGTCAGCCAGTACCAATCACTAGAGGTACCGCTGCGTTCGCCGAGGGATACTCCCGCGGTCTTGACCAGCATTCCCACCTCGCAGAGGTGGCGCAGCCCGCTGCGTAGCCGCTTGTCGCCTAGGCCGGTGACCGCGCACATGCGTTCTTGGGAGTCGATCAGGGCATACCCGCGCCCTTCGTAGGTGTCGATTTCTACGAACAGGTCGTGGGCCAGTAGGACGACAGCGACCTCGATGGCCGTTGCCCGCGCCATCTCACGGTTCGGTAGACACGCCAGGCGCTCCAGCACCTCTCCACCCAGGACCTGATCGCGCACGACAGGCGGCATGAAGTGGGGCTGGGTTCCAGGGGGGATATCCACCATGAGGGTTCCTTGCCAGGTTCAGGGCGCACTCGACACACCTGCCGACCACGCCGGTCCGAATAGTTCGTTTCTTGAACCTGTCGGCGTACCCTGGGAACCGCTTGGGATTCTGGGAGCCGACAGGCCCTTGATCTCGCAGACGGCACTCGTGGTGTAACACGGGTGCCGTCTTTTTGTTCTAGGTCACCGTCACCGGCTCCCTTCTGTCGGTGGGGGAGTGGGAAGCCTTCATGCGGCCACGTCCTCGGCGGCTGGCTCCGAGCGGTAGGCAAGAGAGTCCACCCGGATCACGTGAACATCAGCCAGGTCCAGATTGCCCATCAAGGTCGGCAGCAGGCTCAGGAGTTGGGCCTGGGAGTCGAAGGGATGGAGTGCCCCATCGAAGTAGGCCAGCCAGCCGCCGGCCGCTAGTTCGCTGGTGGATCTGGCCCAGGCGGCGACGACGTCGGCGGGAACTCGATATGTGAACTTCAGGTGCGCGGCCGCGAGCTGGATAACCGGGGGGCACTGGGCAAGGTCATGGGCGGTGACGAATCGCTGCACCAGGGTGTGACTACGGCTGACCTGTGTAGCGATGGTCCGCAAAGACAACGTGGGGGAGTGCGCCATGGGAATACCCAACACCTCGTGAGGCACAAGGTGAGGCAGACACGCCGACCAAGGAGCAGCCAATGGCAACGAATGTCACCACGCTCGCAGAAGGGTGGCAACGAATGTAACCACGCTCGCAGAAGGGTGGCAACAAATGTAGCCACCACGCGAGGCGGGATAAAACCGTTGCGGTTATTGATGATTTGCCACTCACGGGCGGAGTTCGACGGGTCGCCGAGGACACGGTTCGACGGTTCGACGGACCGTCGAAGGTGTCAGGTAGTTCGGCGCAGCGTCGAAAGCCCCGGTGATCGGGGTGAGTGGCGGCTAGTCGAGGTGGGCGGGTTTGCGGTAGCCCTTGGGTGGCCGGTAGGTGTCCATGTGGTCGCGCAGTTCGTCCGCCCAGGCGCCGATAGGCATGACTACGGCGGTGGCGACCAGGTCCTGGGCGGTGCCCACCGGCAGGTCGGACAGCGTGGTCAGCAGCGTCACCTGCTCGGCCATCATCACCAGCAGTCGGGTGTCGGGGCGCTCATCGACCGGCCGGGTGTCCCACACCGCGGCGCACACATCCCGGATCGCCAGGTCACGCACCCAGCGCGCATCAGCGGCCAGCACGTCCTCGGCGCCTTGGGAGTGGGAGGTTGGGGTGGTGCGGGCTACCTCGAGCAGCACCCGGGCCAGCAGCACATCACGCACCCGCACCGGGAATCCCAGCAGCGCCGGGTGGGTGGTCGATTCGGTGCCCCAGCGTTCCTTGATCGCCCGCAGTGACTTCACCGTCACTCCTGGGACCCCGCAGGCGGTGAACACCTTGACCAGTTCGCGAAACGAGATGGTGGTGTTGTTGTGGACTTTGAGGTCTTGATCCACCGGGGCCGGGGCGCGCCGGGGGGCCTGCTGGGTGGGGGAGATGTAGCGGGCGAGGTCGTCCTCGGTGAGCACCCGATCCTCGATGCCCGATAGCAGCGCCTCAGCCTCGGCCATGGTCGGCAGCATCTGCTGGCGGTGATCAACGGCTGGTTCTGACACCACAAACCCCCTTTGTTGGGTTAGTCCACTGAGCGTGGAGTGCTGGGGTACAGGTGCTTGAGGACACCCTCGGTCACGCCGCGAGCGATCGCCTCTAACTGCTCCGGGGCGATCGAGGGCGCCGGCTGGGGTGCGCCCTGCTCACCAGCTCCCTGCTGGGGGGCCGGGGCTGTGGGCGCCGCCTCGGGGCCAGGAGCAGGCACCTGGGGGGCGGTTGCTGCCTGCTGGGTGTGCGCGGTGGGCGAAGCCGAGGCCATCATCGACGCCGAACCAGGACTCGAGCGCCCCAGCAGGTCGGTCACCACCGGTTCCAGGCAGGTCAGCGCCGGATCGCCCCACAAGGTGGTGCTGTCATCGCGGAACACCTCATCGAGGTTCACCGGCCCGTCGGCAGGCCCGTTGGCCTGCTCAGATGCCGCAGTGCCG
>Ga0209953_1000548_pt1 | contig 13312 bp, 31 predicted proteins | sample SalPonred_H2O_MG_FD_185713 | JGI IMG/M metagenome (GOLD analysis project Ga0209953, IMG submission 185713) | Salt pond water microbial communities from South San Francisco under conditions of wetland restoration - Salt Pond MetaG... | ecosystem: Environmental > Aquatic > Non-marine Saline and... | reverse complement strand
GGGGAGCAGGACCCCGACCGGCCATAACGACCCTCCCTAGTAGGAAACCAACAAACCCAAACCCAACAACCGAAACGAACAAACCACCCAAAACGGACAACACAGACAAACCGGAATAACAAAACCCGCCAGAGCCTTTGTATTTTTTCGACTCGAGGGGTCCCAAAAACACCTAGACAACCCGTCCAAAAAACTCCGACAAAACGGACATTTTAGGACAGACAAATCGGACATTTCAGGACGAGCCAGACTCGTGCGCGCTCAAAACAGGTTGGCGGGGTCTTGCGTTTTTTTGTATCAATGCAATTTGACCCCACTCCCACGGTCTCACCCTAGGGGTGTTGTGGGGTGTATGTCCGTTTTGTCGGGTTGAACATTTTTTTTGTTTGTTTCCGACAAGGGTGGCGGCACCCCCCCCTACCCCTGGGGTGGTGGTGGGGTGTCTTGTCGTCTTGAATTGCAGGATTTGTGCGCAGGTAGCAGTGGGGAGGTGGGGTCTCCGGGGTAGTAGTGGTCTGCGGTCCACGGGTCATTGGGTTTTGCGGGTTGTCCGCAGATCCAACAGTGTGTTGCGGTGTCGCGTACCTGTCGGGAGCGTTGCGGGTAATCGCCTTTGTAGTGTTTGCGTGAGGTTTGGTGGCAGGGTTGGCAGCGTGTGTTAGGTGTGAGGGTGCCGCAGTCTAGGCAGGGTTTAGGCAGGTACCCCACCTTTTTGATCCCCCTCCGCCATGATTCGTGTTTCCTGATCCTTTTTCGTTTTCGTGTTTGTCTCAGGTGCGGGTGGGTTGCAGAGGTTGTCTACCGCTTCGATGATGGCGGGTGTCCACTCTGCTACTGCTCCGGTGTCGGGGTTGCCGGTGGCTGCGTGGATTGCGTCTGTGATTTGTTTACGGGATGGCATGGGGATCCGTTTCTAGTTTGGCGCGTTGTTCTAGTAGCGCATCGGAGTAGGCGTGCCATGCGGGTCCGCGGTCTGAGTCCGGAACTAGGGACAGGTGCCGCAAGGCTTCATCTATGTCATTGATGGTGTCCGTGATGGCCACGCTCATACCGTTTCCATTACAGAGTGACCGCCGTGGCGGTGGGTAGACAAATGGGAATACTAGTGCATATTAGTGGCACGGGTGGTGGTTTGTCTAGTGTGTGGATACTGCATGTTGTGTTGTGGTTAGTCACTGCGGGTTTTTCTCACGGTTGACTGCCGGATTCTATCAATCACGGTTTGTTCGTAGTCCTGCATGATCAGCCTGATTTCGTCCGCGATCATGTTTCTAATTCCGTCCTCGCGTGTCTCGCAGAGTCGGCAGATGCCGTTGTCTCCAAGGTGAGACAGGACGTAGGTTTGTCCGCACGCGTCGCAGTTCCTGACGGTCATAGGGTTTCCCCGCACGCTAGGCAGATGGTTCCGTCTCGTGTTGGTGTGTGTCCGTTGTCGTAGCAGTAGCACGCTCTAGGACTAGTGCAGGTGCAGTCCGGTGGCGGTGGATCCTCCGGTGTGATGGTTAGGTCACTCATGCCGCCGGGTTTCATGACGGTAACTCTAACGGTTCACCGGCTGCCGCACGGATCGCAATACGGCAATCATCTGTGGATGTCCGCAGATCCCAATAAACCTCCGGTGCCTCCCAAAGTTTCGCGTCTTGCGCAAGGGTGGCGTGCCGCATGAGTCTTACGATGGCGTGACGTACTTGCGGTGTGCTCATAAAGTTCCCTGCCTTTATCCAATATGCGCCGTTTGCTTACACTTTGGACACCGAATCGTCACCGGCGCAAACGGATCTTTGACCCTCACAATCCTCATGTCAACGCGGCATTGACCGCACTCGTACCCTTGGCCGCGATCCAACTCACTCATGCTTCCTCCCTCAGTCTGTTGCCTGTCTCATCAGGTGCGGTAGGCAAACCCCGCACGACCCGCCGCAGCGGGTTTCGACTATGCCGCGCCGCGCATCGCCTTGGCGATGGTGTCTGCGGTGGTGTGGAAGGCTGCAATCCCGATTTCCTGTCCCCACTTGGCGGTTGCTTCGTCGCGGATCTGAGTGCAGGTCACGAACGCGGCGCGCATCGGATCGGTGTGAACGGTCAGGTTCTTTGCGTATGCCTTGATGATCTTGGCCTCTGTGGTGTTCATTTGGGTTCCTCCCCTAGTTGGTCTGACAGGTAGAACATTACTCCCGTGTCATACAGGTGTCAACCTCAAACCGAAAGATTTTTATAACGATTACGTCACGGACTAGAAAGCCGTAATGTGTTCGAACTCGCGTTCGATTGCGGCGAATCCGCCGAACGCGGTGGCGTGTCCGTTGACCATCAGGACACCACCGTTGCCGGTCTTGCCTTGCCACAAAACATAGTTTCCGTGCTTCATGGTCTTTTCTGCGACCGGCGCAAACCGGTTGACCCATGAGTAGTTTTTGGGAGTCATTTTCCATCCCATGAGTTTCTTGGCGCATTCGCTACCAACCTTGGATCCGTCACTAAGGGTGACTATCCAGCGGAGTCCCGTACGGTCGCAGTGACCGCACTCCCCGTCTCCCTCGTAGTCCTCAACCTTGGCTACTGTCAGGTTCTCCGTGTTCGTCATACATACAACAATAGAGACCCGTCTGACGGTATGCAACAGGCAAACCCAAGATTTTGATAACAAATCCGTAACTGTCCTAGATGTCCGATTTCACCCACGAATCCTCACGATGCGACCAGAGGTGAGCCACAAAATCCGTGGCATCCCCATCCACAACAGCCGCCACCCGCCGCCGCAGGAAACCATACGTCCGCACCTCAATCCGCGCGAACGGCACCACCGCGCCACACACCGGACACCCCGCACCCACCCGCGCACCCGCGTCGTCCGTCTCATGCCTCACTGATTGCCTCCCTAATCGAATGAACCTCATACCGACCCCGTTCACGTTTGATCAACCCCTGTTGACCCCACTTACGCAGCAGCCGGGAACTCACGCCGCAATACTCCGCAGCCGCCTCAGGATCCAACCACAACTCAGACAACCGCGACGACGCGACAACCCTCAACAGCCTCTCAACCGGCCACGACGTACCACACACGCGGCAATACACATCCCCGCCGAAATCGTCACCACTGATCATGAACTCCCGGCCACACTCACCATCGTCCGTGTCCGTCGGACAGGTCACCCGCCAATGCGGTCTCGTGCGTTCGTTCGCTGCGTCTTTCGACTGTATATACAGGGTACGCACTTCACCGGCGAACTCACCGAATGCGGGATGTTCCTGCGCCGCTTTATCTGTCCACGCCGTCAAGAAACCAACAATATCCGCGAGGATCCGATGCGGTTGCGTAGATTGGTTGCGGGACTCCGACGCGATCCCGTACGGCACCAACTCGAAAAAGTCACGCCAATCCACCTCCCACAACTCCAAAAGGCTCACATACATGAAACCCGCCGCCGAATCCAAACCGTTCACCCGCACACCAATGGTGCGTTCCGTGGAACGTCCATCACCACCGCGACCGGGAATCAACTCAGCGCGTGCCTGCCACTTCACAATTTCCGCGAGATGGAACCGCACCCGGCTTACGCATTTGTCGCATGTGGGTGCATCTGAATCGTTGCCGCAGATTTGGCAGTTCACGCCATTTCCCGCTTCCGCCTGAACGACTCCGCAACGTGTCCCATCTGCCACGGTTCCCGATGACCCGGCGCGGGTATTTCGTTCAGGAACTGCAACGTTAGTGGTTTGCATTGGGGACACGGAGTCACTGCGTCAGGTATGTCCACGGATTCTAGGAAACCGCGGTCACAGTGCGTGTGCGTGCAACGGCACTCCGATTGGCCGCAGGATCCACCCACCGCGTTTAGTTGTTTCTCTAACCGGTGAGCACGCCAATACCGGTTCAGGTGTCCCGGTGTGAGCCTGTCCGCTGCGTGTTCGGCGTAATGCTTAGCGATAGCGGATCGCGCGAAATCGTCCGGGATGGTGTCTAGTAGCGCGTCAGACCAGAACGCTACCGCGGATTCGTCAACGACTGTGTACGGTTCCGCGGCTTTGACGTACATCAGCATTTGGTGGACTTGTTCAGGTGTCATGCTTCTATCTCCCCGGTTGCGTGTGGTGATTCTAACTCGTTTCTGATGGGTTGGAAGTTAGCCGCGAATGTTGCGACTTCGTTTTGCCGTATGGCGCGGCTTTCGCCGCGCCTAGGTAATGGTTCATCTGTCCACCGTTCACCGTTCAACCATGATGATGCGTGAGCAGTGAACTGTTGTTCCCTGTTGGGATCGTCCCGGTATCTGGCTGCGCCTTCGATGATCGTTGTTGCGTCTGTTGTCTTTAGTGCCTTAGCGAACGCGGTTCGTGCTCTGCCTTTGTTTTCTCGTCTTGGATACACGCGCCAAAACTGTTCGAACATATCTAGTTCAGTTTGTTTAGGTTCCAAATGGGTATTAGTTAGTTCATCACCCGTGATGATACCCGTGTCATCACCCGCGGGAGGGGTATCGTCATATACGGGAGACCCCTCATCAGAATAGAACCCACAGTTGTTCACCTGATGCCAATGAACGTGATACTCGTTGCTCGTGAAATCACCATCGCCAGACAATCGCACCCGGTAGCAGATCGCACCTACCGCCACCAACTCCAACCGTGCGCGGTCAATTGTGCTCGTGCTTGAACGCATCTGTGTTGCCAGACGTTTGCGACCGGGAAAACACACCCCACGATCATTACCGTGCCGCCTAAGGATCAGATACAACCTCAGCGCACGACTAGACACTTCGGCATCTAGTAGCCAATGCGGGATCATTTCGAACGGACCGCGCTCAACCGTCGCGGAATCTTGTACCCTGCTCATAGCCGACCCTTTCTGTCGGTTAGTCCCGGTTTGGCCTCACCCCAAGTAGGCGCAAGCCGGGACGACTTATTTAGTGCGGCAGGATCCGTCAAGTTTACCACTAACCCCCGTGAACCCTCAGATCATGAACCTCACGGATAGCGGTCACGAACTGCCGCAATACGTCAGATCCTCGCTCAGACGAATCCTCAGGCCATTTCGTACCCGTCGGGTCAAATACCACCCGGAAACCCGTTATCGTCTCTGTGTCGTGCACAACGACGATTCCGTACGAATCGGTTTTTTCCGCGAACCGTCGCAGAATTGTCGCAGGTTTATCCCACCGGGTAGTTGACTCAATCCAATACAACGGATCCCGACAATACGAACGATGACACACACCCACCAAATCAACATCAATCGCATCATGATCACGCGGCAACGTACGCCGGTGCCAATCCTGAACCGTACGATCCGCGTACAACTCTTGATTCATGATATGCAACGGCATCAGAGCCTCCCCACAATCCGTGCACGGATCCAATCCGACACCGACACCCCGGCTTCCTGCGCCGCCTCCCTGATCATCCGCTCATCCTGAGCAGACACACGAAACGACAACATCACAGTCTTACTAGTCTCCATTAGATTTCCTCCCTAGAACGGTGCAACATCATCGGCAGGCTTCGACCACGGGTCATCCGCCACCGGTTCAGACTTACGATCAACCCGGCTAGAACTCGCAGTGTTCCGAACCAGATCAACGGCAACATGATCAGCCGCAACCTCCCACGACACACGCTTATTACCCTCTTTGTCCTGCCACTCCCGTGACTTCACCTTCCCGGTCACAACCACAAGGTCACCCTTGTTCAAGGACTCAGCGCAGTTCTCCGCAAGTTGCCGGAACGCCGCCACACTCCAAAACGTCGTATCAACGTCCTGCCAACCCTCATCCGTCTTACGACGGCCGGAGGTGACAACACGCAGATTCACCACCGCGTTACCGTTCTGACCGAACTTCAACTCAGGATCCGCAACCAACCGACCCGTCAACGTTATCTGTGCACTCATGCTGATTTCCTCTCTTTGTTGGCGCGTCGAATCTGCCACGCATAGTGACCACCCCACACGCCGTACTGTTCATTGTTTTGCCGTGCAAACTCGTAACACTCCACGCGAACATCACACGCCTGACAGACCTTCACTGCCTGCCTATACATAAGATTGCGTGTGGACGCACCAACATCCTCCGGATAGAACAACTCCGGATCCACTTCACGGCACAACGCACGCGCCTGCCATTCCTCATCAGTATTGATAACCGGCCTCCCTCAGTAACTCAACCATGACTGACAACGGAACAACGCACGGCCATTCCGCGATCCTTGACGGTCCATAACCGTCCGGACGTATGACTGCCAAAGGTAGCACACCCTCAGCCGCACGGTCGGACTGTTGACGCAGAGTCCCGGTCAAGTCAATGTTCCGCCGCGCCTTCACCTCAACATCCACACCAACAATCCCCGTCACATCTGAACCGGCGCGACCCGCGCCAACAGGTTCCGCGTACGGCCAACCGTGTTCCTTCAAGTAGTTAGCCACAATCCGCTGCGAGTCGTACCCGCGTTGTTTCCTGCTACTCATCGTCACGTTCCCAACTGTGCTTAGACCAACCCTCAGCCTCAGCCACCAACGGATTCTGCGTAATGAACGAATGACACTGCCGACACAACGCAACAAGATTCGCCGGATCCAAGATTGAACCGCCACGCGCACGCGACACAACCTCATGAATATCCGTAGAACGACCCGCATCACACCGTTCACACACCGGCTTATCCTCAAGCATCTGCGCAACCAAACTCCGCCGCTGCCGATACTTAGACTCCATCTTTCGACTACGGAACCTCATGTGAACTGACCTGTTCCCTCCGCCGCGAACTGATGCCGCAACGCCGCCGAAACCGTCTGACCCGTAGACAACTGATTACGCAAAGTATTCATACGTTCCTTACACGCACGATGCTGCGCATACGCCAACTCATACTCAAGCCGCACACCCGCCGTTTTCACCGTCGCAACATGCTTCCGCAAATCCACCGACCCCTCAGCCTCAATGAACGCACGCGCATACCCCACCTCAAACGCCTGCTTCGCGCGAACCGCAGCCTCATCCAACTCCGCAAGTTCCAACGTAGCCGCATCCAACATTCGAGAAACCTGCGACAACCGTTTGATCACCCGCGTCTGTTCAGGGTTCATAACGCCTCCCATGATCCGTGTTACACACATCAATCATCCACGCGCCGCAATCACCACAACGCCGCACGATCCCATCATTCAACCCACGCCGAACCGGAACAGGCTCAACAACAGGTGTCGCGACAGGGACAGGCCGGGGACGATAACGTTTCATGAAACGCTGCCGAGCGTGCCACGACATCCGCGACCAATCCTCAGACCTCATACGAGTCCTCATCACTCAACTCACGTTGAAACCCACACACCACGCACTTGAACACATCCGCGGAAACCTGCCGGAAATCCTGACGGCAGAAACACTCCCAACAAAACAACGTCTCAACCATGCGCCTGCCTCCGGAAATGAGCCGCGATCAAACCTTTCATTGACTGTTCCAACAACTCAGCGTTCTCACGTTCCACGCGTTGACGTTGCGCTTCGACGTACCGCGCCTGTTCCGCCGCCTCCAAAAAGGTGATACCCCACGACGCACCCCACCGCGAAAGATCCTCCAAAGATGAAAACCCATCGCCATACAGTTCCGCCGGATCCACTCGTTCCTGACGCAGCAACGTCCGCAACTTCACCAACTGCGGCACCGTAGGTTCTAACTGATCCCATCCCGCGTACCTCACATCCATAACCCTAGGAACATTCACCGGATCCATCACGCCTCACCCTCATCCGAACCCGCAACATAGTTTCCGGCGAACGCCGCTTGATCGTTGCCTCTCGCGTCAACCGCGTGCGCGTAACAAAACACGCGCTCAACCAACCCATCCTCCGTGCGGATATACCAATACTCAGACGGATGCGTAGTGCAACCAGACCACATGCAGATCACGACAACTCCGCCTTCCTTGCCGTCCACGCCGCCACGAGTTCAGCGCGAGTCTCATCACTCATCGCATACCCGCCAACGTCTTTACCCACCTGCATCAAATCCTCAACACTCTCAGCGGCAACGATTTCCTGAGTCCACTTAGCCAACTGCTTATCCGACGCGACCGGCTTAGGTTCCTCAAACGTCGTGTGAATGTCATCCTTCGACCACAGATCCAACGCGACACCGAACCGCATCGCAGCGTTGCGGATAGCGTTACCGATAGCACCCTTGCGCCGGTCAAAAACGTCACCACCCTGCGGTTCACCGTACCCGTAACGAGTCACGCCACAGACCGTGAGACGGATCCACAACCCGCCATGCTCATCAAACGACGGCAACCCATCCGCACCGAAACCGACAGGTTCCCACGACCACTCCGGATCCACCTCCAACAACCGCTGAGTGACCGCAGCATGACCAACGAAATCAAGTTGCATCCCCGCCTTAGGCAGTTTGCCGATAGCGGACTTCGGGAAAGGTTCCCGCAGTTTCTGAGCCTCTTCCTTATTCATAACAATCCCCGATCCTCTTGCCGATAGTCAACGCGTGCTTAGCGTCCCAATGGTGATACCCATGCAAACCTTTCTTGCGTGGCTTCGGGTTGATCATGACCCAAAACATTTCATCCTGCACATATCGTGGAGCCTTGAACGGACGCACACCAACCCACTCCGGATACCCGGCCTCAGGTGCGTACGCATCCCACGTTGATTGAATCCACTGCGCAGCACCCGAACCGTATTGACCGTCCGCACGCCACCGGCCACGGGACTCACGGAAGTAAATGCATTTGCGGACAGGTTCGAACTCCGCTTCATAATGATAGCCGCGGTACTGCGAATCCGGGATGTCCTCCGGACCCGATGCCGCCATGACAACGAACGCCAAAGACTCAAGCATTGTTATACCTCTCACGGATCTGTTCACGCTTACGTTCAAGACGTTTGCGGCTGTCATCTAAATACCGTTGCAGGTAGTAGAGATTCGTTTCAATATTTTGGATGCGGCTGCGGTACCGCGCCGATGCGATTGCGTAGCCAATGAACCCCGCGGCGAACGTCCACGCGGTTCCAATGAAAAGTTCTAGCATGGTTTCCTCCTAGTTGTGTGCGACCGGGGAGCGCAGGCAGGTGCAACTCCCCGGTCTCGTAGCACAGGTCTATTCAGTTGTGGGATCAACGTACCTCACGTGTCTGACACCTAGTCAAGTATGACACGCGGGACAAAGAGAAATCCCCGGCCAAAGCCGGGGGTTCTCTTTTTGTCTCTTATCAAACCGTATTATGCGCTAGGGTGCGTGCTTCGCGGTAAGCGTACGAGTAGCGACTCGCTTTCTCTGCAAAATGAGCGTACACAGGGAGTGTGACCGGAAGGTGACTGCGAACCGTGGCAATGAAATCTGAAAAATCATCGTATGAAGCAATAGCCTCACCGTCTTTACCTTCAACCCATAGAACGCGGCTTCTGATTTCCTCAGACACCCAACCGCCGTCCTCGCCAAAGGTTGAAACAATGCACGCTGCAACTGCTTCATCCTTTGTTGATGCGATCAGGTGTCCATCTGCGCTGTAAACCTTGAGTGTCATCGTGGGTTCCTCCCTAGTTGGTGTCTTACAACTACAACAGTACGCACCGCGTCATACGGTTGTCAACGGACAAAACGGACATCTTTATAACGATCAGGTCACAGACAAAAAGAGAACCCCCGGCGGACCGGGGGAGGCAAAACACCGGAGGTTCTCATGCGGGAGGAAACCGCAAACCAAACCCTACCACTACTCATCAAACCACTCAGACAAATCCGGCTCAACATTCCGTTCCGGATCCAACTCCAAATGCGCACTAAACCCAAACGACGGTTTCTCCGGCTCACCCTCACCCTGAACCGCCATCGCAATACCCGCAGCCTGCCGCAACAACGCCAACACCTGCCGCGGCGAATACTCAACCCCCGACAATCGAACCACCACCTCACCCACAGACACCTTCACATCCATGACCGGCCAAGCCTCTCCGCTAATGCCAGATACCCGATGCCGTCAACGTAGTTGTCACGATGGTGAGTGTGGCTAGCGCGAGAGATTTTCACCAACGCCATCATCACGGCCACATCATGCGCCGAAAGGTCTTTACCTATCCATGCACCCCACAACTGTGAAATCCTGCCTAGGTTCGTCTCAGGGTCTCCGTAGGTGTCGTGGCGGTCACCCATCACCGCGCCGGTAGCGTCGGCCAATAGAGCCGGGTCAATCATGGATCCTCCCAATTCGGACATTTCGGACGACTTTCGGGAATCTTAGTGTTTCAGGTTGACAGGCGTATGACAGTCCCGTAGATTTACCTATGTCAGACACCGACAGGGAGGAACCCACAATGACCATCACCCGCAACATGACCGTTGAAGCACATAACGAGGGACGCGCAATCGTCGTAGAGATTTACGATCACCTAGATATGGTTGACACTTTCCGTGTAACCAATTGGTGTGACCACCCATTGAATCTTGTAGAGCACATGCTTACCATTCGCGGATACACTCGCCAAGAGCCAATGCCAAAAATGACCGATGAAGGAATCACTTTCAAGGTTGACCACTACGAAAAATAAAGCACAAACACAAAAGGAACCCCCGGCAAACGCCGGGGGTCTTTTGTTACGCCGGACGGGTCTCACCCGACCTCAACACCTTATTCCACGCACCACACACACAAACCATTTTCGGATACCGCTGCGTCTTAGTGAACACCACACCCGCAGGAACCAACTCCGGAGAACCACACGCGAAACACGCAGACGGATCCCCCGACAACAAACCAAGATGCGGACCCTTCACCCACGCCTGCACCTGCATAAACAACTGCTCAGTAATAACAACGTCCTGCTTGTTATACCGCTTGAACTCATCCCACGCCGCACGCTCACCCGCAAGCACACGATTCCACAACGACTGTCCACCCGTCTCAAGTTTCGTATCCAACCCCAGAGACTCCGTAACAAACGCCAACTTGTTACTCATGAACTTTGCGCGAGACCGAAACGTTTTCAACAAATCAATATCAATCCACGGACTAGGCGGACCCCAACCAAGCAACATCCACTCACGTTGCAAATGCGGCACATCAAACTTCACACCGTTATACGTAATAACCGCGTCCGCCTCATCGAACAACCGCCACGCGTAATCCAAAAACGCCTCACGGCCATCATGAAACTCCGACCCAAACAACACGCGTTTCTGATGCAACCACTTAGCCGCGAAACACAACACCCGCGACGGTTCCACAATCTGCGAAATCCCAATGTTCTGATCCCACAAACCCCAAGCCATCACAATCGCAGGCGCGGTCTCAATGTCAACCGTCAGGATCTTAGGTTGACGCGGTTTCAACCTATCCGCGAGAGACACAACGGCACGAACCTTTGCGGTGAAGTTCCACCGTTTTCAGCGACACGTTATGACCCTCCAATTTCAGAATCGAACTGATCTGTTGACTACTCAAACGCTGCGGATCCCCAACAGGAACCCGCATAGATGCCTCCAACGCATCCGCGTCCTCATCCGACAACTCCGACAACACCCGCGAAATGCCGCACGGTTTCCCCGGACGCGACGGACTCGCCTCCGACAACCGATCCGACAAACTCACAACCGACCCTTAGGATGCGCAGCAACGAACTGACGAATCAAAGCCTCCGCACGCACCGGCTTACCCTTATTCCTGCGAGCAATCCCAATGACCTCATGCCACCACTCAATATCTTGACGCACATCAATCTTGCGGCGCGTCCACATTTTGTGACTGATCACCCGCGACACCGGCCACGAACGCCAACCCCTGCGCATAGCGTTCAACAACGCCGCACTAAGCAACGCAGTAGAAACCACCTGCTCAACCGTCATGCCTTCCGGACTGCCGTCTATCTTGCGGGACGTTCCTAAGGATTCGATTTCTATTCCATAGAGCCTAGAGTTTCCACCATCCCGCGGAACGAACACATCCTTGCCACGCTTCGGGAACCGCCACGGACCACCCTTACCCGCGTGATACGCACCCACACCCGAACACACACGCACCGTGCCATCCATCTGAACAAGGAAATGCGCGGCACGAACAGGCGCATACGGATTGCCGTAACAGATATACCGCAACGAATTAGTACCCGCAGTGTGATGCAACATCACACCCACAAAATCAGACCTACCGTTATACGGATCAATACGCGTCGAATCCCACCCCGGCACATACTTCACCGGCACCCCATACCTGCGCAGTTTGAACCGCAACCGCTTCGGACGCACACGCATCAACGATCACCCCGACCGAACGCAGGCGAACCCTTATCACCCACACCCGTCGCAACAACCGACATCAACACGCTAGCCAACGCCGCCAACCCCGCAACGGATCCGGCCTGACCCCAATCCACATCCATGAACCCCGTCTCACCAACAACGATCATGGACAACAACACCTGCGCAAACGTACGCACCGCACGCTCACCCGCAGATTTCCAAAACTCAACAGTCCACATGACAGGAACTCCTAACGTTGATCCATGTGCCAATCAATATGATCATCTACTTTGCCGCGGATCTCTCGAACGTCCTTCTCAATCCGGTTCACCGCATCCCGTGTGCTACTCCCACCATTAGGTTTGAACTCACGTTGCATTGAAACGGTAGCACGAATCAACCAAATCATGCCGCCAAGAATCGTTGTGAGGATGGCTAGTGCGCCGACCACAAGACCGACGATTTCCGCTGCTTCCACGGGAACTCCATAACGTTATCCGGATAGTTACATTTCATAGGTATTTACCTATAAGTACCCTGCATTTGTCGGCATGGAACGTCTGCAATCTGCGGCATAGACACCCACACCCTACCGTTCCGCAAAGTGTAAAGTAGAACGCCGACAAACTGTCAGATACCCGCGAACGCCGACACCACGCAAATCAAAAACCTATCGTCAAAACTACCGGGTCACCGGTGGTGGTTTATCAATACCGTCCCAACTCAAACCGCGTTGCACATATGCCACGGTTTCTAAACGTTGAGTGAGCAGTTGTATACCGGATGCTCAGCCGGGTTCGACCTGCTCACCGTGGCGTACACAGGTCGGGTAGATAACAGACCCTTGAGCCAAGGCATCAGTGGGATCTGTGTTTGTGTGACCGCGCCACCTACTTCAACCGCGTCCACTTGAACTGCCGACCATCCAACACAATCGGCACCGACCCGTCATGCCACACCTTGAACCCAGCCGTCAGACCCTTACGCGCCTTCAAGAAGTGAGTCCAATAAGCGTGCCGCACCTGACCGGGAAACGGGTGCTTGTCATCAAAGCCGGTGGTGTCCTCATCC
>Ga0209953_1000547_pt1 | contig 13326 bp, 10 predicted proteins | sample SalPonred_H2O_MG_FD_185713 | JGI IMG/M metagenome (GOLD analysis project Ga0209953, IMG submission 185713) | Salt pond water microbial communities from South San Francisco under conditions of wetland restoration - Salt Pond MetaG... | ecosystem: Environmental > Aquatic > Non-marine Saline and... | reverse complement strand
TGATCACCGGTGGAGTCATCGTCTTCCTCAGTGATTCCCGGACGGGCTATCTCGGCCTACTGGTGGCTCTAGTGGTTGCTGCCCTCTATCGGCCGCGCATAGGCCCGTTTCAGATGACTCGCGCTGTAAGGGCCTTTGCCCTCGCTCTCGTAGCGCTTGCTCTAGTGGCGTTGATTGCGCTTCTTGATCCTACGCTTAATGATCGAACGCCCGCATGGGCGACCTTTTGGAACCTGTGGTTATCGAGTCCCTTAGTGGGCGTCGGGGGAGGGGGAATCGCTGACGCAATTCGCGGCGACGAACTCCTTGACGGTTGGGCCACCCATGGACACAACATCTTCGTCGATCCATTAGCCAGAGCGGGTCTCCTTGGCACACTCCCGATCCTCGTGGGGGTAATCTCAGCGCTTGCTGTGACCCTGCGAGCGGCGGGGTTGGGCAAGCCAGCTGGACTGGTCGTCCTTGCGTGTTTCCTGGCAAGTGGTGTTACCGAGGACGTAGTCGACTGGCGGTATCTTGGACTCCAAGTGTTTCCGCTCCTCTTAGCTTCCATGTTGGGAGTGGGTGCTACGCCAATGCGTAAGGGGCTACCGTTGTGAGGCAGTTCTTCAGAAAGCTCGCGATGCTGCCCGTCAGGTTGGCCGATCGATATCTGTCAATCGTGTCCAGCCGGTGGCCCGGTCTGGCTACGGAATCAAACGACCTCACCTATCAGAGGTTGCAGAGTCTCACATCGGTTGTGAAATACACAAGGCAAGGCAAGTCCTTCACCTTGAGCCTGCGCGTTCCGAACGAGGTCTGCAGATATCGAGCAGAAACCTTCGAAACGAAGGAACCGGAAACGTTGAGGTGGATTGATCGGTTTGGTGGTGAGGGAGCGTTTTTTGACATCGGCGCGAACGTTGGCCTCTATAGCCTCTATTACGCGCAAACGAAACCTGGACTCGTATACGCGTTTGAGCCTTCAGCCCTCAACCTTCGTCTCTTGAGTTTGAACGTTTCCGACAACGGTCTTGCCTCACGAATCATCATCGTGCCGAGCCCACTAACGGAAAGTAACGATATCGCCTCCTTTCGACTCTCCATGCTTGATGAAGGCGGCTCCATGTCTACCTTCGGTCAGGACTTTGGTCACAACGGATCTCCCTTCGAATCAGTGTTGGAGTACGACACGATCGGCATGTCTTTGGACTTCATGCTTGCTTCTGGCCTTGTGAGCGAGACCCCTTCTTTGATCAAGATTGATGTTGACGGAATCGAGCACCTGGTGCTTCGCGGCGCCGAGAAAGTTCTCACGAGTCAGAGTTTGCGCTCGATATTGATCGAAGTAAACGAGGATTTTCGCGAACTTGCCCAAGAGGTGCGTCGGATCCTTGAAGCTGCAGGGTTTCGTATGATGGAGCGAGAACATTCTGGAATGTTCGAACACGGTGCTTTTGCCCGTTCGTTCAACCAAGTGTGGGTACGGGGTTAGGGCGCGTCAACGAATATGGTTCTAACGTGTTGACGCTCACTCTCATCAGGCAATCAATTGCCTTACTGTCTCCGCGCGATCGCGTTGTCTTCGGCCTCATCACGCTGGCCCAGATGGCACTCAGCGTCTTGGACTTGCTTGGCGTGCTGTTAATTGGCGTGGTGAGTGTTGTTTCAGTTGCGTCGGTCACCGGGAATCCAATGCCCGCACAGGTTCAGGGTGCGATAGACCTCCTAGGTCTATCAAGTGTTGATCCGGTGACTGTTGCCGCATGGCTGATCGGAGTGGCTGGGTTTGCCCTGATTCTGAAGTCTTCACTTTCTGCAATTCTTGCAAGAGCGACACTGCGGTTCTTGGCCACCCGTCAAGCCGCACTGTCCGCGCGACTCACGGCTCTTTTCCTTGAGAGACAACTCTTGGACATTCAGGCGCGAACAAGTCAGGATGCAGCCTTTGGGTTGACGGTCGGTGTTCAAGCAGCCACGGTTGGCATTCTCGGCTCGACATCTGCAGCACTTGCTGATGTCGGTCTCATCGTGATTCTGGGACTTGGTCTGACGGCTGTTGATCCCCTTATCACCGTGTATGCGGTGGTCTTTTTCGGTGCCTTGGGGCTGATCCTCCAGCGAAGCTTGGCGGGGAGGGCCACACGCCTAGGCCGCGAATCAGCGGTTGTCAATATTGAGAGTTACACGGCGATTCAACAGGCGATTGCTAGCTATCGTGAGATCACTGTGGCAGGGCGTCGAGACCTCTATGTTCAGCGCATTCAGAGCCTTCGTTGGCGTTCAGCTGCGATCGGGGTCGGTCTGCAATTTCTAGGCCTCATCCCCAAGTTCGTCTTCGAGGTGGCGCTTGTTGTTGGCGCTCTTGGCCTTGCGATTTCCCAGTTCCTGACGAAGGATGCCACGGCAGCCGTCGGCATTGTTGCGGTTTTTCTTGTTGCAGGCTCGCGAGTGATGCCTGCCATAATGCGCCTGCAGGTTACCAGTTTGACCATTCGCCAGTCGGAGGCTGCTGCGCAACGCGCGACATCGCTGGCGGTGGACTTGGATCCAGGCAATCACGACACTTCTGGTGAAGGCAATCGGAGCGCACAAATCGTCGCAGTGCCGTTGCAGCATCTCGATTTCCAACCCACCATCGAGGTTCATGATGTCTGGCTCACCTATCCCGGAACATCCGTACCTGCTGTTGCCGGAGTGGGTTTTGAGGTCGGCGAAGGTCAGTCGATTGCCCTTGTTGGATCAACCGGAGCTGGAAAATCGAGCGTCGCCGACCTCATCCTTGGTCTGGTCGAACCGGATTCTGGTCAGGTGCGCATTGGCGGCATCGAACCGTCCAAGGCAATCGAAAGGTGGCCTGGCGGTTTGGCGTACGTACCGCAACAGGTGAGGCTAATAAGTGGTTCGATACGTGAGAACGTTGGTATCGGTTTGCCCAGTGAATTGATTGATGATGAGCTGGTGTGGGACGCGCTGAGCCGCGCTCACTTGGCTGACTTCCTTCGGGACGGCCGCGACGGACTTGATACCTACGTTGGCGAATCCGGGATGCGCCTGAGTGGAGGGCAGCGCCAGCGTTTGGGAATTGCCCGTGCCCTCTACACACGACCTCGGCTTCTCGTCTTGGATGAGGCAACCAGCGCCTTGGATGCAGAAACCGAAGACGCTATAGGCCAGACCATGCGCGAGCTTGAGGGGCGTGTCACGACCGTGACGATCGCCCACCGCTTGGCAACTGTTCGGCGCTGTGACCTTGTGGTGTTTCTTGAGAGAGGGCGCGTTGCCGCGAGCGGTAGTTTCGATGAGGTAAGGAAGCAATCCCAGGCGTTCGACCGTCAGGCCCGTTTGCTCGGTCTGTAAAGCCACTACTCTGTATCCACAAGTCCGTTCATTCCTCAAGGAGTCATGAAGTCCATGTCAGTCTTGCAAGGTTCATCAATCCTTGTCACGGGTGGGACAGGTTCCTTTGGCAAGGCTTTTATGCGTTACATCTTGGACAACCTCAAGCCTGAACGAGTCGCGGTCCTCTCTCGCGATGAACTGAAACAGTTCGAGATGAGGAGTGATTTCGACGGCGATCGAAGACTTCGTTGGTTCCTTGGAGATATCCGCGATCGCGACCGGCTGAATCGAGCTTTGGTTGGGGTGGACTATGTGGTCCATGCAGCAGCCTTGAAGCAGGTTGATACCGCTGAGTACAACCCATTCGAGTTCGTCAAGACTAATGTTTTGGGGAGCCAGAATCTCATTGACGCGTGTATCGACGCAGGCGTCAAGAAGGTTGTTGCGTTGTCAACTGATAAGGCTTCGTCACCGATCAACCTTTATGGCGCCACGAAGTTGACGGCGGACAAGTTGTTCGTTGCGGCGAACAACTATGCGCATGATCATGCGACGCAACTCGCTGTAGTTCGTTACGGGAATGTCATGGGGAGCAGGGGATCCGTCGTCCCCTTCTTCCAAGCGAAGATTCAGGCTCAGGAACCTCTGCCGATAACGGACCGAAGAATGACCCGATTCTGGATCACCTTGGACCAGGCTGTGAAGTTCGTAGTTGATTCGTTTGATCAAATGTCGGGCGGTGAACTGTACGTACCCCGGATCCCGAGCATGAAAATTGTTGATCTGGTCGACGCCCTAGCACCCGGCTACCCAACGGTGGAGATCGGCATTCGCCCTGGCGAAAAGCTTCACGAGGAAATGGTGAGTTCGGATGATAGCTACCGAACCGTTAAGCAGGCCGATCGATACGTTGTCATGCCCACCATCGCGGAGTGGGGCTTCGTACCAGTTGAAGGTGATCCTGTGCCACCGGGATTCAGCTACCGTTCGGACACTAACGATCAGTGGCTCTCGCCGGCGGAACTGCGCACGATCCTGAGCCTTGACTGAGAACATGATCCCCTACGGTCGTCAAGATGTGACCCCTGACGACATACAGGCAGTGGTTGATGTGCTGCAAAGCGATTGGCTAACTACGGGGCCTGCTGTTGAGGAGTTTGAGCAAGCGCTTGCGGCCACGATAGGAGGAAACCCAGTTGTTGCGGTCTCCTCGGGGACCGCGGCCTTGCACACGGCCTACGCTGCGGCAGGCATTGGACCAGGTGATGAGGTGATCACACCGCCCATCACGTTCATCGCGACTCAAGCGACGGCGATTGCACTAGGAGCCACTGTCTCTTTCGCGGATGTCCAACCAGACACAGCGTGTATCGATCCGATTGCGGTTGAGTCGGCAATTACGCCACGAACGCGTGCCATCGTGGCTGTCGACTATGCAGGGCATCCGTGTGACATGGACGCACTTCGGGCCATCGCTGATGCGCACGGCCTACTCCTGATCGAAGATGCGGCGCACAGCCTGGGATCGACCTATCGTGGGCGCGCTGTGGGTTCCCTGGCTGATCTGACGGCGTTTTCTTTTTTTCCTACAAAGAACATCACAACAGCTGAGGGAGGTGCTGTTGCAACGAGGGATTCTCGCATGCACATGCGCGCATGCGAGTTCGCGCGTCAGGGTCTCGTTCGCGATCGCGACCGATTGTTGGAACCGGACGAGGGGCCGTGGCACCAGGAGGTGCATCGGTTCGGCTTGAACTATCGGCTTCCCGACCTCTTGGCTGCCTTGGGAACCGCCCAACTATCTCGGCTCGCGGAGTTCAAGGCCCGGCGAGCGTGGGTCAAGAGGTCTTATGACGAAATCTTCGCCCACGTTGAAGGACTGGATGTTCCCGCTCAGCATTCTGATGTGGACCCGGTTTGGCATTTGTATCCGCTGCGCGTACCCGCGGATCAGCGACGGCGAATCTTCGAGCGCCTCCGGGCAAGTGGTATCGGTGTGCAGGTCAACTACTTACCCGCCTACCGTCATCCAGTCTTCGCGGCACTTGGTTTTCAAGCCGGGATGTGCCCCTTTGCAGAGGAGTATTACGAGCGTGAGATTTCCTTACCGATGTACGCCTCACTCAGCGACTCGGATGTAGGGCGCGTTGCTGACGCAGTCCTTACTGCTCTCAAGGACTAGGCGCTTGATCCCGGGTTGGGGGGCGTTGGTGTGATGTATGAAGCCGATTTGGGTCAGGGTTCTTAAGGAGGCAACGTTCCCCGTCCGAACATCGGCCACGACAGGGGTGTTCATGTGTTTCCGCAAGGCCTGCACGGCGGAACAGATCATTGGACCGGCCCATCCGCGACCGCGCACCACCTCGTCAAGCGAGTAGTCAAGGACGGCCACTCTTCCTCCGAGTTCCAACTCAACTGTAAATTCAAGTCGAACTTGGCCGACAGCCAAACCGTCTGCTTCGAGAATGTACATAAAGGTCTTGGGGTTGTGAATTCGATTCGTGAACCAGGCGACATGATCAGACCAGAGGATTGGATCTTGTTTGATGGCGCTGCGCCGGACTTCGGGATCATTTGCCCAACCGAAAAGCAGCTCACGGTCGCTTTCGGTGGCAGATCGCATGTAGAGACGATCAGGTTCACTTTGTACCAGCGCTTCTGTAACACGAGCGGCGCCGCGGCCATCGACAAGGGCGCGACCTTGGTCGGACATTTGCTTGCGTCGAACTGGATCGCTCACAAGGGCGGCAAGTGCGTTGTGCAAATCGGCTGAAGATACTGCTTCATCTGGTCCTAAATAGTCGATAACCCCGTGACGCGCGACTCCGTGCGTTGATGGAACCTGGTTCTCAGCAAGACTCACCACGATGCTGGGGATTCCAGCGCACATGCGCTCCCACATTGATACGCCACCAGCCCCGACTCCGAGCGTGTTGCGTGCAAGTAGTGGGGCCAAACTTGGCGCTGCATCATGAACGGTGATGGAGGGCATCTCAGTAGCCGCCAGATGAATTGCACGTGCATGAGGATTCGAAGCGCCGATGACAATATCGGTGGTCATTCCGGCAAGGTCCCTGTGACGCAGCGCACTCATTGTCCTGCCGGTCAAGTCGGTTAGGTCACTTCCGCCAAAGAAGACCACAACACTCAGAGAATCGTCCAGTTGCCTGGTCCGAGAGTGCAGTTCCGTTATGTCAGACGACATGAGTGCGTATCGGGGACCGAGTAGAAGTACTGCTCCCGCAGGCACGAGGCCCCGGTATCGCTCCGGGTCCGGTGGCCAAGCCGGATCCAGCAGGACGTTCGCATCATGGGGCCGGTTTGCTAGATCATCGATCGCGAGTATTTGCTCACACCATGGGCGCATGGCGCGTTCCCAACTTTGGTCTAGCCCGTAATGATCTACGACAAGCCAATCGACTTGTGTGCCGAGGGCCTCAGCTGTTCGTCTCGCATCTGACGTTGGTTCCCATTCGGACAGAGTGAGCACGTCGAAGCCGGCATGCCGCGCGATATAGTCATGTTTCCCAGGAAGTGCAGCGCAGACGAATACGACTTCCGCCCCCTTTCCTCTCAGCGCCGTCGCGAGCGCAGTGCAGCGAGAGATGTGGCCGGAGCCAATGTGGATTGATGAATCGACGCGAAATGCAACCTTCATTGACGGTGACGGGCCACTACGAATGCCTCAGCTGCGGTCCTGCCGATGGTCGCTCCGCGCCAGCGGGCCAAGTGTTCGATAGCTTCTAACGAGCGAGGGTGCGGCCAGGGCCTTAACTCCTCTTCGTATGCCGAGAGAGCCGCCAGCTTCGTTTCGAACGTATCCCCCACATCGACAAACCACGTGGGATTGAACGATGGTGCTCCAGCCGCTGACCGCCATTCGGTGCTGGAAGGTGACTCGAAGCACAAGACGGTGTCTACCGGGCTAGTCGCGACTGGACGACAGGCCGTCATCACGGCCTCGTGAGTGCAGCGGTGGTCAACATTTAGGTCATTGGCGTGATGTGTGTACACAGTGTTCGGACGTATTCGCTCGACTGCCTCCTCTACTGCACGAGCTAAGGTGAGCAGTGCAACGCTGTCAAGGCGATTATCTGGTAGGTCGAGAAACTGCGGCGTACTGGCGCCAAGAATGCGAGCGGCAACGATGGCGGCCGAGCGGCGGCGACCCAACTCTTCTACGTGGTCACCTTCGGGGTCGCGGGACGAAACCCCGTCGGCCAAGAACAGAATCGAGACGTCCTCGCCGGCCCGCGTATGCCGGGCAATTGTCGCACCTGCGCCCAAAGCCTCGTCGTCCGGATGCGCTGCAACTATCAGGACGGACACCCCGATAGCCTACATACATCCGGCGGCAGGAACCGTCGCAAGTGACAGAGGAAGGATGAGTCGTGCGCGTCCTCTTTACTGGAGGTGGCGGTGCCGGAACGTCCGCTTTGTGGAATTTGCTAGATGGCCGCTACGAGATCCACGCAGCTGATGCCGATCCTTCCCGCATATCGCCCATAATCCCCCGCGATCGTGTTCATCACATACCAATGGGGAGCGATTCGAACTTCCTCGCGTCGCTTCGGGAACTGTGCACTCGGATCGAGATTGACGTTCTAGTTCCAGGAGTTGATGAGGAACTGCTGTCAATTGCAGAGAACCTCGACTTCTTCGAGTCAACCCGAGTGCTCTTGCCGGATAGAGTATTTGTGTCCTCCATGCTTGACAAACTTACCTTCGCCGAGATGATGGATTATCGAGGAATCCCTGTCCCTCGAACCATGCGCCTTGATCGCTCGGAAGCGTGGACTGATTTCCCGTGCATAGTCAAACCCCGACGGGGGCGCGGTTCACGGGGAGTGACCGTTGTGTCGCACGAAGCCGAACTGAGGTCTATCGCGGCCGGGCTTGGAATGGACGCCGCGGCTCTTATCGTCCAGGAGTTGATCATTGGTGATGAGTACTCGGTTCAGGTGATCTCTGGCCCAGACGGCGCCTTGCGTGCGGTCGTGCCAGTAAGCATTCTGATCAAGAGAGGCATCACCATCAGCGCTGTCACGAAAACGGATGAAGTCATCCGCCGGGCGTGTGACGACTTACACCATGCATTTCCAACTTCAGGCATCTACAACGTGCAGGGGATCTTGACCCGGGACGGCAAATTCCTGGCCTTCGAGATCAATCCACGTGTCTCAACTACCTTGTGTCTTGCAGTTGCCGCGGGCATTGACGTCATCAAACTTTCCTGTTCAGCAGGTGAACAAGTACCGGCTCGTGAAGGGATTCGCCTCGACCGCTTCTGGACGAACGTGTTCTCGGAGATTCCTACAGGGGAGGTAGAAGGACTTGACTGAAATTTCGGTGGGTCGTCGAACGATAGGCGATGGGCATCCGGCGTTTGTAGTTGCGGAAATCGGGTCCAACCATGATGGAAGTCTTGAACAGGCATTGAAGCTCATTGACATGTCTGCGGACGCGGGTGTCGATGCGGTGAAGTTCCAGACGTTCCGCGCAGCAGAACACTATTCGAGGCACGCCCCCGGATTCTCCTATCTTGACGGGCGAGACACGTACTCCCTCATTGAGTCTGTGGAGCTTGATCGCACCTGGCAAGCCACATTACAGCGACACGCTGCGGATCGCGGAGTCGAATTCTTCTCTTCACCCTGTGACCTGGAGGCTGTAATCGAGTTACATGACCTCGCTGTTCCGATATTCAAAGTGGCGTCTTTCGATATCACGGACACTGTTCTCGTCCGTTCTATAGCCGAAACTGGAAAGCCGTTTGTGCTGTCAACAGGGATGGCAAGTTGGGCGGATATTCAGACTGCTCTCAGTGCCGCAGAAAGCACGGGCAATGATCGCGTGGTTCTCTTGCAGTGCACGTCGCTGTACCCAGCTCCCGCGCACCTAGCAAACCTGAGTGCCATGGCGTCGATGCGAGCCGCCTTCGGGAAACTAGTGGGGTACTCAGATCACACGCTCGGAGATCAGATGGCCTTGGCAGCCGTCGCGCTCGGGGCGTGCTTCATCGAGAAACACGTGACACTCGACCGCACACTTCCCGGACCTGACCATCCCTTTGCCATGGAGCCCAGCGAACTTGAAGCCATGATGCAACGTATCCGCGACGTCGAGTCCGGACTAGGCGATGGCAGAAAATCCGGACCGAGTGATGAAGAGCGTGAGATGGCAGAGAAGGGTCGGCGGAGTCTTCACGCACGGATAGACATCTCAATGGGCAGTGTTGTTACCGATGACATGTTGGTGGTCAAGCGTCCAGGGCTTGGCATCGCCCCAGTCCTACGCGAGCACGTCATCGGTCGTAAGGCCGCCAGGCTTATTGAACAAGACGAATGGATTACGTGGGACGCTCTAGCGTGAGCACAGTGTGGAAGGCGGCTGAAAGAGCAGCAGTTGAAGTCGGCAACGCCGTAGCTGCACTTCGCGATCCAGGCACCATCGCCCGCGATGTGGAGAACGCGCAGCGTCACGCCGACTTGTTTGCTCACGAAGCGCTGCATCGGATGCTTGCGTCTAGCTACCCAGGGGTGCCAATCATTTCCGAGGAAGATGCGTCTCATGCTGAACTGCGTCCACCCGAATACTGGCTGGTAGATCCAATCGACGGGACCGCAAGTTGGTCCGGAGGATTCAATGGATATGTCACTCAAGCGGCTTTCGTTCGAGCGGGTGTTGTTGAGTATGGCGTTATCCACGCCCCAGTCTTGCATCGAACGTGGGTGGCTACTCGAGGATCTGGTGCCCTCTGCAACGGGGAGAAATTGCTTCCCCGGAAGTCGGCCCACAGCCCCCTAGTTGTGATCGACAACTACCCGGAACCACGGGGGATCTGTTTGGATCTTGTTAATTGGCTGGGAAATGCGAGGTATAAGGAATCGGGCAGTCTCGGGCTGAAGGCGGCTCTCGTTGCCAGCGGGGAGGCGGATGTGTTTGTCAAGCGCGTTGTGGTTCGAGACTGGGACATGGCCCCAGCAATGGCCATATGCGCTGAGGTGGGGGCCGTCCTCACTCGGGTGGATGGCTCAACCTTTGCGCTCCGCGGATCCCTGGAAAAGTCAGACGGAGTTATCGTGGCGTCGAGCCTGGATCTCGCCCGAAAGTTCGCGAACTGGATTGCCGAACGCCACGATCAATGACTCTTTGACTCATTCGTTACTGGCATAAGTTATTCAGCAAGTCATGTCGCCCTTGAAATTGCGTCTATCGTTAGTAGGCCGATGTTTCGCCACAAATGATTCGCGGGGCGGATTCCGTCTTCGAAGAATCGACTGCGAAAGAACTTCCTGCCGACCACATGCGAGAAGTGCGCATTAGTAGAGCCAGCCCCCTTCATTTGTCAGGGTGCGTCCTTCTGGAGTGTCGCTTGACAAGATCGACCAAGTCAGAAGCCGACCGACATTTTCCCGGGAGTGATGAAGAGCAAGGTCGTAGATCGCCTCGTACTTTGAGTGGGAATGCGAGGTCCCGAGCAGCACATCTTGGTAGGTGCGGGCCTTGTGCAGTTGGATTTCCTGTGATGAATTGAGGATGTGTGATGTTGTCAAGGGAGATTCTCGCGGCGTAAGCGAAGCTTGGGCCAAATCCTCCAGCCGTAGACGACTCGTCATCGTGGCCGCTACTGAGCCATCGAAGGGGTAGATCCGTTGTTTGATAATTTGGAGAACGGCATCTACTAGCTCTGGCTCCGCACCGTAAAGTTCAATTATTTGTCGTCGCAATACGGCGAGAAATGCATCAAGTACGCCTGGTTCGTACAGGACCCGAGACAAATAAAGCGGATTGAGTTTAGCAATAGGGCGATGACCAAGATACGAAAACCGCCGCTGCTCTAGTTCGTCTGTAGGTACGAACTCTGCGTCGGCGTCAGCATTGAATGCTTGCATTAGGGCCCAAAACCCCAACTCCTCTTCACTGCCATCAGGTTCGCGGGAGATGGATTCCAGCAAGTGGTAGAGGGATTTTCCTCCCGTTAGCCCCCGAAGACCGTAAAAGATTCGGCCTCCCGCGTGTACGTCTAACAGGAGGGATTGAATGAAGTGGAGGCGACGAACTGTAAAGTAATCGTCCCGAGAGAAGACCGCAGTTTTCGTCACTATTTCCTCAAACTCAGTCGCAGCGAAATACTCGTAGTCTCCAGAAGCCTGGTCAATTGCCCGGTACTCACCTTCGAGCCCAAAAACCTGTCGTGAAGCTTGGGTTGCCATTTCTGATCCGTCGAGGAGCATTGCGGGAAAGAAATGGAGTCCGTCGACGTCACTGTCCAGTACGTCCGATACGCCATGTAGAAAGGACTCCAGACTTTCTCCAGGAAGTGCATAGATCAATTCCGCAAATGAGTCGATGCCGAGCGCTTTGGCATGGCGTGACAATGAATTAAAGGTTTCTATGTCGATGTTTTTTCGCTTGATATTCCTCAGGACGTCGTCATTTTGAGTCTGCCGACTGAGTGAGATGGGCGTCATCCCTTGTAGGATGCTTGCAATTTCAACAACACGCTTAGATGAGTTCTTTGCGAAATACAGATATACGTGCTCGGGGAAGCCCGTCCGATCCTTAAGGCCTCGAAGGCGCTCCGCGATCTCAACGTCTCTGTCAAACAGGCCGAAGTTTGCATCGCCAATGTACAGGTAGGAAACGCGGCTGATGTTAGCTTCAGCTAAAAAGTCAAGCTCCTTCAGGATCCGGTCGACGGGGAAAGATGATGATTTGGATTTCGCCATGTCACCCCAGGAGCAGAAGGTGCATGAGTACGGACACCCTCTGTTGGTTTCAATGAGGGGAACGAATGCGGGATTGGCGAGAAACTCCTCCATGAACCCACCCAGGTAAGGCGAGGGAACATCGTCAAGATCCAACAGTCGCCCTGTACGCGGGTCTAGGCCCCCTGGGATTGTTGCTATGGGCACATCCACGCTGTCTGAACGAATCGAATGGCCGTCTAGAGACCAAGTGCCCCGAATTCCTAATCCCGCCAGCGAATCTCGGCTGTGACCGTTTTCACCAAATTTCTCAATTAGGCGAAGGAACGGTACCTCCCCTTCATTGGGAATGTAGTAGTCGACTGCGGGTCGATCGAGTAGGAAACTAGCCGCGACGTCAAGTTCAGAAGTGTTGACGTTAGGACCTCCCATAACAATCAGCGTGGCAGGTCGTGTTCTACGAACCCACGAGGCCGCAGCTGAAGCCAAATTTGAATTCCATATGTAGTTGGAGAAGGCGACGACGTGAGGGTCAAATTCAAGGGTCAGTCTGACAAAGTCGCTGGGCACCTTGCAGATGCGAGACTCAACGGAATGACTCGCGTACGTGCTGACGAATGAAGCCAGATAACCCATATTTAGAGGCATAGGTAGCACGGACCATTCGGCCCCGGTCCGGATATGGCTGAGATCGGCAAAGAGAATTCGGATCGTCATCTGTCCATCCAAATAGGCAACTGTCTCTGGTGCACCTTACTGGGACGTGCATCAGCGCGTCTGGCGCCTTGGCCGTAGAGTCCAGACGTGAGGTGCTACTAGGGGAGCAGGACGGCTCCGAATTCGCGCTTCTGATTCGTTCACTGGGTGTTACTTCGAGACGGCGGATCTCGCGTGACCGCATTGACGCCCGTCTGGTTCCTAGTGAGTGCGTAGCGAAGAATCGCGCACTCAAAACGCCAAGGCTTGCGAGGCGATTGTTTGGCAAACGCAAAGTGGGTACTCGTGCTTAAATCATCGCTTCCGTTGCAGTAGCGCCGATGGCTTTGGTCACTCCAGTATTTGCAATCGGAGTAGTCCTATGACTTAGGAAAGACGCGCAACGGGATTGGCCTGCCCCCTGTTTTCGGTCCTGCCTGATTGGGAGTCAGTCGTGTGTGGTGCAGGTGCATGTTTCAGCGTATTCGGTGGGGGTCTTGTAGCCCAGGCTGGAGTGCCGTCGCACGTGGTTGTATTCGCGGTGCCAGTCGGTCAGCTCGACGCGGGCATGAAGCAAACTCGGGAACGAGGTGATGTT
>Ga0209953_1000546_pt1 | contig 13355 bp, 20 predicted proteins | sample SalPonred_H2O_MG_FD_185713 | JGI IMG/M metagenome (GOLD analysis project Ga0209953, IMG submission 185713) | Salt pond water microbial communities from South San Francisco under conditions of wetland restoration - Salt Pond MetaG... | ecosystem: Environmental > Aquatic > Non-marine Saline and... | reverse complement strand
TAATGGGAGATCTTGCTCCTGAATCAAATGCAGATTGTAGAGATGGCAGTTATGCGGCTCATACTAGAGCAGCAAACAGCGGTGCAATCGGAGTAAGTTTAGACGCAATGGGAGGTGCAGTCGAAAGCCCATTTAACCCTGGAAAGTATCCGATAACATGGCCGCAACTTAATAGAATGGCAGTTGAAGTTGCAAATCTCTGTGATACATATGATATTCCTGTGTCCAGATATTCTGTATTAACACACGCAGAAATACAACCAACGTTGGGAATACGTCAGCGTTGGAAATGGGATATAACTTGGTTACCTGACATGAGCAAGCCTGGCGATCCTATTGCAGTAGGTGATCGAATTAGAGATATGATTCGTAAAGAAATGTAATGAAATATATAGTAATGGTTCTTTCTGTGGTATTGATAACGGTCGGTGGCCTCGGATACTGGTACTATCAAGACTCTCAGAAAACCATTACTACACTTACTGAAAACAATGCCGAATTGCAGATCGGAGTAGAGTTAAATGAAAAAACCATAGAGACTCTTCAAACTGATTACCAATTTGCTCAGAATCAAATTGAACTATTGAATCAAGAAAACCAAGAAATACGCAGAAACAATCAACTGTTAATTGATAGATTTTCCGACAGTGATATTGGTATAGCTGCGTCTGTTAAACCTGAATTGATAGAACGACTAATCAACCGGGGTACTGTAAACGCATTCAGGTGCCTAGAACTATTGTCAGGATCTAGACTAACTGAACAAGAAAGGAACGCAGAGAATGGTAAAGAATTTAACCAAGAATGCTCTTGGCTGTTTGACACTCTTGTTCGCCCTTAGTGCTTGCGGAGAAACAGTAGAAAAGATTGAAATTTCAACTACTCCTGTAGATAAGCCTAGACTGTCGTTGCCAGCAGTAGACGAACTTAATCTCAAAACTGTAGAATGGCATGTAATTACACCAGATAACTTTGAAGAAAAGATTAAAGAATTTAAAGATAGAGGTATTCCTATTGCGTTTTTTGCTGTATCAGGAGAAGGATACGAATCACTTTCTTTAAATCTCAATGATTTGAGATCACAAGTAGAGCAATTAAATGCTATAATTGTTGCATATGAAAATTACTATCAAGCAAGTGATAGGGCATTAGATAGAGCTAACGAACAACTAGCAAAATAATATAAATACTGTTGAGGGAAAACAAATGAACAGTGTTTATGATCTGACCGTTGTCAGTGAAAATTTTACCGATCTATTATTACCATTCGTATCAGTATTGATAATGCTGGTATTTACTCTGTGGGTTAGAGACTTTGCTACAAAAATTGCCAAAGGCATGGCTTTCAAAATGAACTCAGATTTTCAAGAAGGTGATAAAGTAATACTAGATAATGAACAAGCACTGATTGTTAAAATAGGACTGTTACAAACTGTGTTTGGAATTACAAAACCCTGTGGCAATTATTGCTGGAGATATGTTCCAAACGAAAGAATACCATTCTTGAAAATAGAAAAAATTATATTTGATAACACTGCTAAAGAAAACGAAAAGAAGATAAAAGAAAACGGTGAAAAAATAGAAAATTTATGTAAAGGTCATTAAATTGGAAAGAGACTACAAAGAACCATATGCGTACGAAGAATCCTATAGAAGTAACAAGGGATCTGAAGACCAGAGTTACGACATCGAAATAGAAAATAACTCCGACGGCACTACAAAAAAAGTAAAGTTGGATTTGGAAATCGATACTAGTACAAAAGACCTTGGACCTAATCCCTATATAAAATGGATACATTTAGCACGAGCATTAGACGCTTGGCGCCCTTTTCCTCGACTGTTTATAGTAGTATACCTGTACATGGTATATCGAGTAATTGAATGGTACATAGCGTTGCCAGATCCTTCAATGGAACAGAGTGGGTTAATTTCGGTTGTAGTAGGCGCGGGGGCTGCCTGGTTTGGGTTGTATGTCGGTTCTGGAGGAAGAACACCTAAAGAATGAATAAGTAAACATATGGATTATTATTCAATATTAGGTGTAAGTAAAACAGCATCGCCAGAAGAAATCAAACGTGCGTATAGACAAAAAGTAAAACAGCATCATCCTGATGCCGGAGGCAATGCCGAGACTTTTAAGAAAGTCACCGAAGCTTATGAAATTCTCAGCAACAGTGACAAACGTTCGGCTTACGATAGCCCCCAACCTAATTTCACTGCACAACAGCGCAATCCATTCGGAGGACATCCGTTTGAAGACATGTTTGAACAGTTTGGATTTAGGCAGCAGACTAGACCCAAAAACCGAGACATAACTGTCGCAGCCGAGATCGATCTGAAGGACGTCTTCACTGGAAAGGATCTAGTAATACAATACAGATTACAGAGCGGCAAGGTAGAAACTGTAACAGTCAATGTTCCTGCAGGTGCAAGAGACGGTGACACTGTTAGATACGAGAATCTAGGCGACGACGGACACAAAAAATTTCAACGCGGTGACCTGCATGTGAGAATTAGAGTGAAAAATGTGCCGGGCTGGGCAAGAGATGGCAACAATGTTGCTGCAAAGAAGACTGTAAATGTGTTTGACTTACTGCTAGGTTGTGCTATAATAGTCGAGACACTAGACAACAAAAAGGTTAAACTGAATGTCCCAAAAGGAACTACCCCTGGTAAAATACTATCAATCAATGGATATGGATTGCCTGATTTGAGAACCGGCAGAAGAGGTCATTTATACATTCAAATAGAAGCCGAAGTACCTGTAATAGACGACTCTGAACTTCTGCAAAGTCTAGAACAGATAAGAAACAAACTACAAAAGGATTAAATAATGGTCGAACCATCGAACGAATTACAACTTGTTTTTGACAAAGCAATTAAAGATGCAAAAAATCTACAACATGAATATGTAACACTTGAACATCTTCTGTTTGCAATGCTGTGTGAAGAAAATTTTGAATCGCAGCTAAAAAACTATGGAGCAGATGTTTCTTTTGTAAAATCTAATATCGAACATCATCTCAAAAAGAACTGCGATGATATTAAAACAGATGAAAAAAAGTTCAAGCCTAAGAAAACTTCCACAGTTGAACGTGTGCTTAATCGTGCGTTTACACAGGTTCTGTTTGCAGGGCGCACACATATTGAACTAGGCGATGTGCTTATCAGTATGCTTACAGAAAAGCGTTCGATTGCAGTATACTGGCTAAACGAAGCTAAGATCGATAAGCAGAAGTTTGCAGCGTTTCTAGACGAAGAATTAGAAGATGATTTCTACGAAGAAGAAGAAATGAGCATGGAAGCAAAACGTGCTCTTAAAAACTTCACTGTGGATTTGAACAACGAAGCAAAGCGCGGCAAGATTGATCCTATTATCGGACGCAGTGAAGAACTTGAAAGTCTTGCTCTTGCACTAGGGCGTAGAAGCAAAAACAATGTTTTAATGGTCGGCGATCCTGGCGTAGGTAAAACTGCTATTGCAGAAGGTTTGGCTTTTAACATTGTGAACGGCGCTGTTCCTGAATTTCTCAAAGAATACAAAGTATATAACCTTGATATTGGTGCTATGCTGGCAGGATCTAAGTATCGCGGCGACTTTGAAGAGCGTTTCAAGTTGGTACTTCAAGGCATTACAAAGCAGGGCAAGACAATCATGTTTGTGGACGAAGCACATATGATGAATGGTGCTGGTGCCGGTGGACAAAATTCGTCGAACGATCTTGCAAACATGCTAAAACCTGCTCTCACCAAAGGTGACCTCAAAGTTGTAGCAAGCACAACTTGGGACGAGTATCGCAAATACTTTGAAAAGGATCGTGCACTGATGCGTCGATTCCAGCGTGTGACTGTGAGCGAACCTACTCCTGAAGTTACAAAAGATATCCTACGTGGTATTAAAAAATATTACGAAGACTATCACGAAACAGAGATTACAGAATCGGCTATCGAAGCTGCTGTGAAACTTTCAGTTAAGTATCAGTCAGACAAGAAGCTGCCTGACAAAGCAATTGACTTGATCGACGTTGCATGTAGCCGCTTTAAAGTTCTCAATCAAACTGAAAACAAAGTAGTTACAGAACAGTCGATTCAAAAAGAATTGAGCAAGATGATTAACTTGCCAGCTGAACAGGTTGCTGAAAAAGAAAGCGAAAATCTTGCTCATCTCGAAGATAACCTCAAAAAAGTTGTGTATGGTCAAGACAGTGCAATTGAATCAATTGTTGATAAGATTCTTGTTAGTCAAGCAGGACTCAAACCTGAAGACAAGCCTGTAGGTGCGTTTGTGTTTATGGGCCCGACTGGTACTGGTAAAACTGAAACTGCAAAACAATTAGCAGGTAACCTAGGCGTAAAGTTGGTTAGATTTGATATGAGTGAATATATGGAAAAGCACGCTGTATCAAAGCTGATTGGTTCACCTCCAGGATATATAGGACACGAAGAAAACGGCGGCTTGTTGATTACTAAGCTACAGGAAAATCCAAACTGTGTTCTGCTGTTAGACGAAATTGAAAAAGCACACCCAGATGTAAGTCAAATCCTACTTCAGCTTATGGACAATGGACGTGTAACAGGTTCAAATGGCAAAGAAGCAGATGCTCGCAACTGCACACTGATTCTTACTACTAACCTCGGTGCACAACAAGCAGAGAAAAATTCAATTGGCTTTGGTTCAGAAGAAGAGAACACCTATGAAGACACAGAATTCAAACGCTTCTTTGCTCCAGAATTCCGTAACAGACTTGACGGTGTGATTACATTTGCTAAACTTGGCAAGGAAGTAATGATGAAAATCGTTGGTAAGTTTCTTGTTGAACTTAAAAATATGGTTACAGACCGTGAGATATCAATCGAAGTTACTGACGAAGCACTGGACTATCTTGTAGACAAAGGATTTGACCCTAAGAATGGTGCTCGTCCGCTACAGCGTGTAATTGACAAAGAAATCAAACGTCCTCTAAGTCGTCAGATTTTGTTTGGAGATTTAAAGAACGGTGGTAGCTTAACAATCGACTTTAGAAACAATGAAATCAAACTGGATGTGGTAAAAGAAAATGAAAATCAAACAGCGTGAATCTTTTAAATTGCATTACGGCAAGTATCTCTACAAAGTATGCTTGTCTAATCAATTATCAAATCTGTTCGGTTCGCATAGGACCGAACAGTATCGTGCAATGATTTTAAACGATCTAAAAAGAGATTACGAAAATGGTACTGCACTTCAATTAACTCGATGGAGAAGCAGCACAGTTATTGACAATGAGGATTTCAAGGATGCTCTTTTTCTAAATCGGATATTTAAAAAATATACTGATTATCGAAAAAGAGTAGAATTTGCTAATTCTATCATAATCTATACCAGCGATGACGACATGGTTGACGAACTTGTTACCAATTTATCTGATTGTATAAAAGAAATTCACAGACCAAAAGAAGGTATTGAAGCATTCCTTGTACAAAATATCGGAACTGCTATTGTAAAGACGCCGCCTGAGCACGAATTTAGAGTTTACCTGAAAGGCAATCAGATAGATCCAAGCTTTGCTAATTGGTTAAAAGCCAACGAGGATAAATGTAAAGTAGGTGTAATGACGCTGTGGAATATAAAAAACAGCAGCTATCATACCAATAACAATTACTTCTACATCAAAAACGAAAAAGTATTGACTATGGTTCGTATGATTGTCGGACATAACATACGCAAGGTAGAACGATTGGTTTACCAAGGCGATATTGATAAATATACACATGCCGATAAGAAGTGAAACAATATTACCAAGTACAACACACGCAGGCGACAGTGCACTAGAAACTGTGGTAGGCGACAAATTCAAAGGAGACGGTTACTACGGTCGTAGTGACGGTCTCCACACTGTTCAATACTCCTATGCAGAATTTTCAGGCACAATATCAATACAAGCTACTCTAGCTATTGATCCTGAAGAAACAGACTGGTTTACAGTTCAAACTACCGATGCAAGTCAAGGCAATAAAAGTGAGATTCACAGTTTCACTGGCAATTATGTATGGATAAGAGCAACTGTCACATACACCAATGGCACAGTTAATTCAATTATTTTAAATCATTAAGGTAGATTCATGGAACATTTTGTAAGAGTAGTAATGGAAAAACAAGACACTGTTAGTTTAGATGAATCAGTTTTTCCTACACAGACACTGTTAGAAACCGATCAAGGTGCCAGTGTTATAGAAATACCTTTGCCTAGACAGTTATCAGAAACTGAAGCTGACGAATATGCAGAACGTCTAGCCAATCTTATGTTTGAGTCTGGATATGAAGATTTTGATATTGAAATTTCAACTGACGAAGCCGAAGAAGCAGACGAAATCACATACGAAGACGACACCGAGTTTTACGAAGACTATGGAGTTATGTGGTTTAATGAAGATGACGATCTAGACGAAGCAGAGTATCAAGGTCGTAAAGTCAAACTCGGTAAGCCTATGCGCAGTAGTAATGGCCCAAAGAAATTTCATGTATATGTTAAAGATCCAAAAACTAAGAATATTAAAAAAGTTAATTTTGGTGATCCTAATATGGAAATAAAGCGCGACAGTCCGGCAAGAAAAAGAAGCTTCCGTGCTAGACACAACTGTGACAACCCAGGGCCGCGTCATAAAGCTCGTTACTGGAGTTGCAAGGCCTGGTAAAATGCATTATATTATCTATAAAATAACTAATCAAATAAATGGAAAATATTATATTGGTAGACATGCTACTAAAAATATAAACGATTCCTATATGGGCAGTGGTATAGGTATTAAAAATGCTATAAAAAAATATGGTAAAGAAAACTTTACCAAAGAAATTATTGCCACAGCTAAGAGTGCAGAATCATTGTGGGATTTAGAAAAAGAAATAGTAAACGAAGATGTTGTAAAAGACCGCATGTCTTATAATAATTCATACGGCGGCAAACATTATTTACACGGGCTAAAAGAATATGATTATGATGCCTTTATAGAACACCAGCGTAAAGCAGGACAGCAATATGCTAAAAAATTTAGCGGAAAAGATAAATCGTGGCATGCTAAAGGTGGTTCTAAAAGCTCTCGTATGCGTAGCGAACAATATATATATCGTATTACTTCTAATACAGGCGAAGAATATATTGTAAATGGTTTAGAGTTTAAAGAACTATGTAGGGAAAAAGATTGGAATTATAATACTCTACATTGGAAAAAAAGTATGGGCAAGTATATTAGTAGAGGAAAACATAAAGGCTTCCTTGTAGAACAAATAAGTACATGTAAGGATGTAAGATAAAATGAGAATGGAAGACCTAGAAAAAATCAACAGTGATTTACCTTTTGACATTGTAGACGACATGGCTATATACATGCGTAACGACCCCCAGTTTTATCGCAAAACATTTTTCCCTGCTGTTATGAAGATGAAATCATGTCACGACAAAGGTACAAAATATAATCCTACAAAATCACTGCTACCTATAATAGAAAAGGCTACTGTTGACTATTGCAAGAAATTTAAAATAGAACGTCGACCTACTGATCTCTTGGATGATAGTGATAGACAAGAACTGATAAAGAAGTTATACTCAGAGGAGATGAGCAACATTAAAAAAGGCATATACTGAATGACTTCTCAATCAGTTACAACTTACAAAAGGCTCGGAAGAGCCTTTAATCATCTTGAGGATCTAGTATTTTTCTACGGAAGCGAAGGCACACTCGAAGCCCTTGATCATTTAAGAGATTTTGCATCCGAAGGAGGTTCTAACAGTATTAGAATGAAATGGGACGGTAATCCTCAAATATATTGGGGCAGAGCTATCAAAGGCGGGCCTCTAATCTTAGCTGGACATAATCAGTGGAGTAGAAAAGTAATAGCTACTAGTTCTCAAGAAGTTAAAGATTTCATTGCTAATAAATCAGGAAATCCAAAGACTCCGGAAGAAAAGGCAGCAAGGAAAAAGTTTGCTTCTAAATTTGCCGGTTTATACAACGAGTTTGACAAAGCTACGCCATTGGATTTTACAGGATACGTGTATGCTGATGGATTATTTTTAGACCCGCCCGAGTTGAAAGACGGAGTTTATACGTTTTCTCCTAATCCTAAAAGTCAGACCTGTTATCATGTTAAGCAGGATAGCGATCTAGGAAAACGTATATCACATGCAAAAATAATGGCAGTCGGTCATGCGTTTTTTCCAGAGTTCGGAATGCCTGACAACGAACAGCAACCAATGAATGATTTTAGTATGTTCGACCAAAATCCTAATGTTATAGTATCAGGGCCTGTTTATAATACCAACCCGATTGACATCGATACAAACGAAATTGATTGCGTTGAAGACTATGTAAAGCAACATGCTAAACAGATTGATGGATTTTTACAAAGTGTTACAGGACTAAGCGATTTGAAAAATATAATATATACCTATGTTAATCAAACTGCAAAAGCAAAGCAGCTTGATAACTTAGATGAAGAACATTTTTTTAACTGGTTATCAAACAGCAAAGTAAGTAAAAACAAACAGCAAAAAATTATCAACCTAACTGAAGAATTTAATGTTTCGCTTTCAGCAATCTTTAAGTTGGTAAAAATGATACAATCTATGAAAGACAATGTAATAGATCAAGTCGAACGTGAGCAGGGTGAAATCTGGGACACAAACGGCGAAGGTCGTGTAAGATACAGCGATTCAGATAAAAAATTCGGAAATGTAAAACTTGTTCCTAGAAAAAAGTGGATACCCGCATGATTATAAATTCTTCAAACTGCTCTGTCGGAATAATTTTCGGTCGGTTTAACCCTCCCCATCAAGGGCATCGAGCTGCATGGCAATCGGCCAGTGAAAACGATGCTTGGTATGTTGGTACAAACTCTGCTACGCAAGGTCCAAAAGATCCATTGCCTTCTGATATAAAAATAGCAGCAATGATAGAAATCATGCCAGAGGTAAAAGATCATATTGTAGTTAGTAAAAGCTGGTTAACATTGGCCAGTGAAATATATCAAACACACTCTGATGCTATTTTAAAATTATATACCGATGAAAAATGGGTATTTGATCTTGTAAAAAAATACAACGGTGAAAAAAATATACACGGGTTTTATAACTATAAAAATATCGAATTAGTAAAAACACCTCGTATTTCCAGTGCTACACAATTAAGAACAGCAGTAGTTGCAGGCGATAAGTTGGCTTTTTCCCATGCTGCTGGCATTTCATATGATACTCCGATAAATACTAACAAAGGACCCGTTGGGTTTTTTAATTTAGTTGAAGAGTATTTAAATGAGTATACAAGATCTTAAAAAACTTGCAGGTATTACAAACGAGTTCAAAGGTTATAAACCTGTGGAAGAAAATATATCTGTAACAGGCACAGAAAAAAAGCGTATAGAACGCGAAAAGAATATTCAACCAGGCACTGATGAATGGTTTGAACTTTGGTTTAGTTTGCCTCATATGACAGGGGCACTGAATCATCAGCCTGGATTTAGAGGAAGGAAGAAAAAATGACTGACACAAAATGTAAAAGCTGTGGACACACATGTCACTGTGAACATGATAATTGTCCTGACTGTGACTGTGTTGCTTGTGATTGCAAAGAAACCAAAAAATGAAGATGTCTGATTTAATATTAATTAATTTATTCGAAGGTTTATCTAGAGATGAATTAATTAAAAATTTAGAAAAAAAGAGAGACAAGAGATATTTAGATTACGTTCTAGATAAAATGCATGAACTTGTAAAGGAGTATGGCGACCGACAGAGCATAGGCGGATATGCTTTTGACGTATCGAGGTTTTTAGGTGGTGCAATATCCGGAAGAGAAATAGAACGTTTATATAGAGAAAAATATACAAACGAATCTATTCTAGAATGGGGAAGAATTGTCAAGGGTGTTAATACTACTCAAGATGTTGGCACAGACGAAATCAAGAAACAAGCAGCTAAGTTTGGCAACACAGTAGACCAAGACGGGCGACCGCCTTCAATGAGCCAAAAGACCAAAGGCTCAAAAACAAATGTTCGTTACAATCTAGGCATGGTTAAAGAAGATGCACATCCGAAATATACTGCATACGAATGGGCTCTTATAGAAGGTGGACATACTTTTGAAGAACCTGTCATTGAACCAAAGAAGCCAAAACAACCGGGCGATTTGTTTACACAATTGGAAAACTTTGCAGACGGTAAAAAGCCTGGTAGAAAAGAAAAATCACAAACTAACGAAGCACTAGATAATCCGTATCCAATAAGTTGGTCCGAAAAAGGACCAGACATATATATCGCTAATTCTCAAAACGATTTAGAAATTTTTATTGCAGACGAAGAAGATAACGGCGTATGGGATATATCGTTTATGCGTAGCAAAAGCATGAGAGCAACCCAAGAAGGAAATGAGTTTAGAATATTTGCTACAGTAAAATTAGCAATTATACAATGGTGGAAAGATATACAAAATAAAAAACTTCCAGTAAATAAAATAGTTTTTTCAGCATCTAAAGACGATAGCGACGGAAGATCTCTTCTTTACAAAAGATTTGCATCTATGTTTGCTCAAAAAATAGGATATAAATTAGAAATACGTCAAGAAGCATTAGGTAACGATGTTAACGATGTTTTTGTTTTGTCAAACCCAAACGTTGAAGAAAACTTTGCGGATGGTAAAAAGCCTGGACGCAAAGGATTAGCAAAACGCTCGGGTGTAAATACAAAAGCAAGTGTTAGCAGTCTAAGAAAAACTGCTAAGAACTCATCAGGTGAGAAAGCGAGGATGGCACATTGGCTAGCAAATATGAAAAGTGGACAAAAGAAAAAGTAGCACATTATGTGCAAAAGCTAAAAGAACACGAAGCAAACAGGACTAGCACCAACAAACGTCTGAACTATTGGAGAAAATACCATGAAGATAAATGAAGTAATTAAAGAAACAACCTCAGCAGGCGGTGTAGCTGCTGTGGCAATGCCCATTGGCACGATACAAAAACGTATGCCAGCTAAGAAAAAGAAGACTAAGAAGAAAAAACGATAAATACACTAACATTATTTCGGAGTAACCAATGGCAAAACCAGATTATATTGATCTAGACAAAGACGGCGATAAAAAAGAACCTATGAAAAAAGCAGCCAAAGATGCTAAAAAGAAAAAGACTAATGAAGGTTTAGCCGACGAAGCACAGAGAGCAGAATTTGATCATGAGGTTCAAATGGCTCGTGCTGATCTATACAAAATTGCAAAATATGCTATCAAACTGCATGACATGTTAAAATCTGTATCAGAAGCAGAGGGCATCGAAGGCTGGCAACAGGCTAAAATTACAAAAGCTTCAGACTATATCAGTTCTGTTTATCATAATCTAGACTACGATATGAAGTTTGACGGTGCCGGTGAACTAGGCGAAGGTAAGAAAAAATACAAATCAGCAGCACAGCGCAAAGCTATTCATGCAAACAAAGCAAAGAACGAATCATCTGATCCTTATAAGCAATCACTACGTGCTAAACTTGCAGAAAAAGCAGAATCAAAAGACCAACAGCGAGCAGCAGGTATTGCACTCAAGCACAAACGTGAAGGTACAAAGCCGCCCAAAGGTTCTGCAAGTGAAGAAATGATGAAAATGAGCACTAAAGAATTAGAAAAATTCGCAGGCACAAAACACAAAGGTCTTCCAAAAGACAAATCATAAGAGATCTATTTTGACAGATGACATTAGAACATATATCGATCTTATAGAAAACACACTGATTCCTCAACCAAACAGTCTAAAGGTTGAAGTTAGTTCTTATGACTTTGTGCGATTAATGAAGGAATTTAGGTCAGAAGATCGAACGCAAGCTCAGGGAGACTCTGGGCTTGTAATGTTTTATACAGATGACGAAAAAGAAGAATTCAAACAATTTTTGTCGTCACGCGGTATTACATACAACGACATAGGAACAAACTAATGGATTGGCACAAACTACAACACACTCTTTATAATATGGATCCTACTGATCCAAAAGAAGATTTGGCAAAACTTAGACAACAAGCCAAAGGCGGCAACAGTCAACCAACGGAAACAAAAGACTATGTAACCGAAAGCGTAGATGTAGCTGACGGTTCATTGCCTGTTGGTGTAGACTCTATAGCTGATTTTGCAGCACTGGCCGGTGTTAAACTTACTGAATCGCAAAAAGCTGGTGATTACGCTAGAGGCAGTGACTCAATGCCAAAAGCAAAGCCTGGTAGAACAGACCATCCACTGAAAGATAAATTAGTAGGTGACTCAATGGATCAAGACATAGACGAAGCGCCTCTAGGAGATCTTGCACAAAAAGCAAAGGCAGGATTTGCAGCGGGTAGAGCTAGCCCAGGTGGTATTGATGCTATGAAGCAGGCATATCAAGGACAAGCACCTAAAAAGAATAAAGAACCTGCTGATAAAAAGTCAAATCAATCGCGCGGCGGAACTAGTATGAGAATTGCTACTGCTCTTGGTACTAGCAATACAACACTTATGAATCAAGCAATACAACGTTTACAGCAGGGGCAGGCACTTAGTCGTAATCATTATGCACCTATAGAAGAAGCATTCACAAACATGCTGAACATGGATAGACAACAGTTACAGCGTGTGTTGGCTATAATGGCACAAGGCAAAACTTCAGAGTCTATAGACGAAGCAAAAACATCAAAAGAACCACAAGAAAGAAATCCGCATAGCCAAGATTTACAGGCTTTGAGGAAAAGTGGTGCTATGGGAGCCCACAAAGATAAAAAGAAACAGTTACCGAGAAAACAGAAACACAAAAATAAAATGGCCACCGAATCAATTAAAGAACAACTGTATAGAAAGTTAAACGCTAAAAAATGAGATCATATCTGTCAATAGTAGAAGCAGCAAACCGAGGTTGTCCTCCTGCAACACAGGATATAGACCTCAATCTAAAAAATCGTCAAACTGCAATTGACAACTATCACTACGGTCCTGCTAACCCTGACAAGCCAAGCAACTACTGGAAAGAAGCAGCAAAGGTATGGGGCATAGACGAAGCCACAGCTAAGACTATGACTTGTTCAGTGTGTGCTGCATTTGATGTAAGTGACAAAATGTGGGACTGTATCGAATCAGGAATACAAGGCGACGTCAAAGAAGTGGATGCAATGGCAACAATACACAAAAGTGACTTAGGATATTGCAACTTCTTGCATTTTAAATGTGCTGGAACAAGATCGTGTATTGCTTTTGTCTCAGGCGGAGCAATAGATAATAAAGACAGAACACAGTGAAAATTTTTGAAGTTATAGAAGATAGATCAGTTGATCCAGTTGACCTTGCTACCCGAACCGGAAAACGCTACGGTAAAGAAAAA
>Ga0209953_1000545_pt1 | contig 13364 bp, 5 predicted proteins | sample SalPonred_H2O_MG_FD_185713 | JGI IMG/M metagenome (GOLD analysis project Ga0209953, IMG submission 185713) | Salt pond water microbial communities from South San Francisco under conditions of wetland restoration - Salt Pond MetaG... | ecosystem: Environmental > Aquatic > Non-marine Saline and... | reverse complement strand
CAACGCAGGGGGGGGCGACATGCGATCTGATTTAGTTTGGGTAACCGAAGAAGCAGTTTCCCTAGCCGAACTCTTGGTAGACATCCTTCCTGAGCACATAGACGGTCGGGAAGCTGTTCGCGAAATGCAATCGTCGGGTTGTCGCAACTGGCGTCAAATGGAATGGCCTGGGTTTTGGGTAGAGTGCCGAGTGGAACAACATCTAGGAAGATTGCCTGGACTCGCAAAGGGACCGACTTACGGTAACGTCGAGTTCGACCTAGAGTTGAGTCGGGTTTGGGATCTTAAGACTCATTCAGAAACGAGTTCAAGCGCTACGCCCTTGAATGACCAAGAAGCCGTCATGGACTGCATCCAAGAACGTGGTGGACTCGGATACATCATCGTAAACGGTATTCCCACTCTTGACGTCGACGGGTCTTTCAAGCGTTGGCACGACGAAGTCAAGGGAAAGAAATCTGCGTATGTTTTGGGGAACGAGGTGAGAGGTGCCTCGAGTCGCCAGCGAAAGTCCGCTTTCACCTTCACATCAATCCAATGCGTTTGGATCGAGGGCCAAGCAACCTTGCAGGCAGCAGTGAACGACGGCTGGCTCACCGGTTTCCAGGAGGGAATGCGAAACTCAAATGGCACTCCGAGAAGAGCCAAATTTTCCCTAGATTTGTCGAAAGTGCCCAGTTCGGTCGTCCTCCATGAGCGAACCATCTCCTAAGACGTGCGTCGCAGGTTCGAATCACTCCGAGGCTGTTTGACGTAGCCAACATGACTGACCGGGCTTACGAGAAGCCACGTACGCAGATGCCTCCCTAGGCACACGAAATCGAACCAATGGGTGCCCGGTCATCGCTTTTTAGGTAGCCGTGCTTGACTACGAGTTCGCGATTGCGCACCACGCAATCTCGTCACTCACTCCTTCGGCGACAGCGGGCTGCGATGTTGGATATGTGGCCGTCCGAATCCGAAGCCGAGCAGCCGCCACTAGTTGCCGGGAAGGGTCCGAATCCGAGAATCCCAACGTGCAGGGAAAACGTGACCCGTACTCGCTGCCTCAACGCCTGCGATCACCAACGTATCCCCGACCGCCAGCTCCAAGGCAGAAGGCAGTCTTGTAACGATGACGGACGAGTTGCCGCCACCAAATCCCGTCGCTCCTAGCATGTGAACGTCGATACTTGAAGCGTGTGAATCGATGGCCCCTACCGGTCCCCCGACTAGCGAGATAGATCGGATCTGATTGGGAGGAATCACTTGCGCGAGGTCCGGCCATGATTCCTGAAAGGGGCCGCACACCACCTGGAAGGGGCACCAGGCACACGCCTCGATACTCGCGCAACTCGTCTCCAACAGTCCCTGTGTTTCCAGTGACTCGTTGAATGATTCTCGCTCCTCGATTGCTTTCGATCGAAGTGAAGCAACCTCACTGGGATGGTAGGCCACCGGAATGGTTGAGTCGTTGGCAGAAATGATTTCCAAAATGGGCCACTCGCCATAGGTGCTCTCGACGATGCCCGCGTAGAACAGCATCTGTTCCCGGTGCCGCTCCAGCAGTGTCGCTCGGTCGGCACCGACTCCTAACTTCAGGTCCGCAACCACAAGCGAACCGTCACGCTCCAACAGTTGGTCGATTTGCCCGTGGAACTCGCGCGCAGAATCCCTCAGCCATACCTCTGACAAGAGTGTGCCTTCTTGTGGACGGTCATGGGAATGAAAGCCAGGGACATCGATAGCCTTCTTTTCCGGTCGAGCGTCCTCATGGCTTGGCCACTGACTATCTGCGGCGTCAGTGGACCCTGAGAAAGCGCGAAGCAGCCTGGCGCGAACGTAGGCAACGTCCCCCCAACGTCTCGCCGCAGGCACGGTCGCTGGAGCCCAATCTCGGGCAAGTTTTTTCTCTTGTTCGGAGAGCAGGAAGTCGAACCTTGCCGATATCCACCCAGAACTTGGAGCATCCAAGCCTCGCTTGAGACCAAGAGTGATCTCCTCGACGACCTGGTGCCGTGCGGTGCCGAGACATGAACTTGGGCTGCTACGCGACCAGTGCCTGGTCATTGAGTCTCGGGTGAAAGCAGCACTCAGAGCACAGCGGCGCAATTTCGCTAACTCACTGTACGAGAGCCACTTGATGGCGTCACACGATGGCTGAATGGCTGTGGCTTGCACGGGAGCCATGCCTACCTCACCAATTGGAGTAGAACCCGAGACGGACTCAATTCCAGTTGGAATGGATCGGACTGGAAACAGTTGAGTTCCTCCGCTTCCAACTCAACCTGAGCCACCGCCTGCTCAGCCGCCAAATGACGGCCGTCTCTCCACCACAAAGGGTGACCAAGCATCACTGCCCGCCCAGCGGCGTCACCCTGCCCGAGCAGAACGGGGACACCCGATCGCTCATCCGCACGAATGATCTCCGGGTACTGACGCTGAAGCGCAGCGGCACGGTCGAACCCGATGGAGAACCAGCGATCGAGTTTCACTTCCTCCCCCGCCGCAAGATCAAGCATGTCTAGCGCCAGCCGCCAGTCCAAACTCGAATGGTGGCGGCGGTTGTCCCACGACCGGAGACAGTCGGGACACGAGGGCATGCAGGTTTGGCTGTGGCTTGGATCGTTCTCAAGTCGTGCACTCAGGCGAGCCCGACCCTCGGCGAGTAGTCGCCCGAATACCTCCGGTCTTCCTAATTCGGCCGCATAGCCGGCGCCATTGTCCAATGCGTCTGCGACAAACACTCGTGCCGTAGGAATCCCTTCGTAGGGGTAGCGGTTGAGATCAACGACTAGTTCATCGGGGCTGAGTTGCAACTCGATCTTGCATAGCCGTCGCAGGACCTCGGCGAATGAACGGTGCGCAGCGATGCTGGCGGGGACCAGACTACGTGCGTACGGCACAAGCCCTGGTCCGGGAGCTTGGCATATGTCGGGGTTGAATTCCACGGTCAGCACATCGGTTACGCGTACCTCGCCGATCGCAATACAGCGGTCAGCTGAAGCCGGAGGAGACCAACTACCTAGATCATTCTTGCGGTACAACCATTCATCAGTCGCAACCAGCGAACCACCCTGCTTGACAATTGAGAAAAGTGAACCACCGTTGTCGTTGTACTGTACGAGTCGTTCTTGATCGTAGGTGTCCAACCAAACAGCTTCTACTGATTCGTGGGTATGTGCAGGTCGAACGACAGAGAGCGCCGCGTCACTGACGCGGTTCACATCATCATTTTCGTCCTTGTAGTCAATCGGTGAGTATGTGGTGCGGAAGCCGAGCGGTTGATGCATGTCGAACGTTCGCACAGGAGACCCGCAAGTGCTGCACGCTTCTGTGATGCCATCAAGAATGACGGTGCCGCAAGTATCGCAAACGCCGAGCGGAATCGCTGGGCCCAGTGGATCTTGGACTGGGACAGTTTTATCGCCAAGGATGTTGTAGGCCACAAATCCAACCGCGGTGTGTAGTTCTTTGTCTTTAACGACTTGCCCTCCAGGGCCGAATGCGCTGATCGCCATTCCCAGGGGTCGATCAGAGACCATCGCGCCCTCCACATCATTCTTGTGTGGAAATTTCGAGTAAAGCGGGCGAACACGCGATGGGAAACCAAACATCGGCAAGGCGCCGGTCGTCGCAAGGAGCAAACTGAGTTGCTCATCTGGCTGCTGGTCCGCTTCTGCCTGAGCAACGCTGCTGTCAATGTCTCCGATGAGCGAATCTTTGCTGCCGCTGCCGCGACACCAGTTCGTGATGCCAAGTGTTTGCCGCTCATCGAGTCCAGTAAAGACACACAAACCATCAACAACCTCGCCCACGTCGGGTGATTGCGACAGGAACGAAAGAACGTCGGTCCGATACGTAGCGGTCCACTCCGAACGCATCCCGAAGGTGCCATGCAGGCTATCTTTACTCCATGAGGGTGGGCACTCGAGGGACAAGAATGCCCGACGTAGGCACTCCGCTGCGATTACTCGGCGAACAATTCGCTCGCGCCCTAGGTCTAGGAACGGTTGGGCAGGTTCATCGCCGGTCATCCGCCGCGGCGATTTGAAATAGTCGTCGTCGTGGGTCCGATCGCGCCCAATAGTCAATGCATACGAAAGCGGTTGACCCTGACGACCCGCACGACCAACTCGCTGCTGATAGTTGTACCGCTGAGGTGGAACGTTTGCCATTACGGTGGACTTCAGCGAACCAATATCGACCCCAACCTCCATTGTGGTCGTCACACTCAGTACGTCGATGGGGGTCGTTAAACAGTTCTCGGAAGGCAGGAGGACTCCCTTGAAAGCGCGCTGTCGGCGTCTTTGCTCGGACAGTGGCTTCGTCTGTCCGGTTAGTTCCTCGATCGACAGACGGCGAGGCTCTTGAGTAGATAACCAGCCGATGTAATCCTGATCTAGAACCTCCGGCCGCAACGCCTGCTCGTCGAGCCCAACGTGGCCGCAGCGATTGTTGGCACAAACATTGGCACTTGGGTGAAGGTGTCGGTAACGGCAGACAGGGCATTCCCAGACGCGATCACCGCCAGCAACGATTCTAAGTCCGACGCCGGCTCTTCCGGTCGCAATGATCCACTCGTCGTCGTTTTTTAATAGCCCTTGCTCTTTCAGGCAGCGACGAGCCCAGTCCTTGAGTTCACCCTCATCCGCCCCGAATTTGTCTGCCAGCCCAGCCAAATAGTCGCTAACGCCTTTGGGGATCCCGGTGCTCGTGTTCTCAGGGCTGTCATAGCGGTAATTGCGCCCTAAGAGTCTGATGACTGACCGCAATGCTTCCCGCGACGACTTCGGGTCCATGTTCGGTGCGGCGGTCGGAACATTGATGGTGTCAATGAACGCAACGCCGATGGATTCAACGTCGCGGCGAGCCCGATCGAAGACTGCCTCGCTGACTCCGACAGATAACTGGAAGTCCAGATACTCGCGCCCGGTGTTTGCATCGGCTGGGGACAGCGGTTGCCATAGCCCTGCCTCGGGGGGGGTGAAGTGCCGGTACCAGGGGTTACCGCCTTGTTGCTGCTCTTTCCGTCCGGGTCCCGCGGGATTGGCACCGAGTTTCACCATACGTTCGGAAATATGTTTCAGCGCTTCAGTCCAACTGCGCACTGTTTCGTCCGTTGCGTTGTGTCGGGCAGACTGAACTATCTCCAGTGCCGTGTCGGACGGTGCTTGATCGAAGGTCGCCGCGGAAGCAATAGCCATACAGGCCTGCCACAGTGCTACATCAGACTCTTTAGCCTGAACTGCCCGCTGGCTTTCCTCAGCGTCCAGTGGCTCTCCCTTCGCCTCATCCAGCAAAATGTCAACGATGTGGCGCTGTTCCTGAGCAAGCGCCGACCGCAAGAGTTGACGAACCTGATCCCTGTAGTGGTTGACCGCAACACCTGCCGCGGTCTTTCCTGCGTCGTCACGACTGTCTGAGAAAATCAATGTTCGGGCGTCGTCTTGATCACCGAGTCGGCGCGCGAATTCGCCGAGATAAACCTGGATAGCGGCCGAAGCACCAGCGGTATGGGCACGTATAGGCGTGCGAACTTCCCCGCGTTCGAACTTCTCTATCTCTTGCCCAGACTGCCGCCCGCGTTGACCACATGCGGGGCAGCGATCGGGCAACGCGGGAATCGTGACACGTGGACTTGTGTCTTTCTGCCCTCCTGTAGCGGGTTGGATGACCCATCCGTGGACTGTGTCGTGGTCATGCTCTCCAATGCTGACCCGACCAGTAGCGCAGTCCAAAGACGCTTTCGTAAACCTGAATTGCCGGCCTCCGGCTGTGAAATTGGAGTCCTCTTTCGGTGTCTGGATAGTCGATGGCCAGAACCAGCGGTACTCCTCTCGTCCTCGCTTGAAGACCAACTGAGGGTTTTGCTCCGGCGATTGCGGAGAGGAACTCGACAGATATTCCTCGTCTGCGATGTCATCCAGGACGTCGCGGTAGCCCCCTAGGCTGGTATCTCCGCACTCGAAGCAGTACAAGAGCTCCAATATGCGGGAGCCGCATTCAGTGCACGAGGCCCGCGGTCTTTCGTACAACCGGCCCAGTACCCGCCCCTCACGGGTATCGGCGGGAATCCCTGAACAGTCGGGATTGCAGCATGCCCACATCCCTCGCATCGTTCGCACGAAGTGGTGAGAACGAATCTGGGTGAAGTCACTTGACTCTCGTTGGTCTGCGAGATGCTGAAGAATCCGCGTAAGGCCCGTAACTGATTCGCCCTGTGACGAAAAAATTCGCGAAGCAACGACTGGCATTTCCGTCGCTCGGAGACGTCGAGTCGGCGAGTCCTCGTCAAAGCACGCCGCGGCCACTGTGTCGGATAGTTGCCTGGGTGTGCCAACGCTTGTGAGGTTCTCACAAGACAGGACATCTTCTAGATGAATGCTGATTGGTTCTGGCTGTCGTGGCTTCCCTGCACTGACGGCGAAACTTTCGCGATCGATTCCAAAGAACTGTTCCAGGTAGTCGAGGCCTTCAGCATCCTCTGACAGAGATGCGCTCGTGCCGATGATACGCAATTGGGGACTGCTTGGGTCCAGGCCAAGCCTTCGCAGAAACGTTCGCAACACCATGGCTACTTCGCTTCCTGCGGTTCCGCGCTGAAGGTGCAATTCGTCCACCACCACGGTGAACACGTGACTGCTGTCTTCAGTCAGCCACTGTCGAGTGGCCTCAAAAATCCGTTCCTCTGCTTTACGCATCAGCACTGCATTGAGCATCGAAAAGTTCGTGATCAAAATGTCTGGCGGTGCTTCGATCATGTCCCAGCGAGTGAGCATCTCTCCGTTGAGAGGATCAGAAAACAAAGACATGCGATCCTCCAACTCCCGGGATCGCTGCGTATCGTCCAGGGCCAAGAGTTCCTCATCCGCCTCCAGTGCTGAGGTGGTCTCTCGATACTCGTCTTCTTCAGCCTTCATCTCCTCCGCGGTGTGCCTCGCGTGGCTCGGCTGTCGTGGCGGGGTCACGGAGCCAAGTGAGGCACTGGTGAGGCGCCCAAACCACAAAGGAACTCCCCTGCCTCGGAGCCTGTGCACCGCCTTGCGCAGCCTCGACATCTGGTCTTCGACAAGAGCATTAGTTGGATAAAGGACAATGGCACGCAGAGCGGCTGGACGTTCCTCTCTTGAGCGGAGCGCAGAGTCGGGGGTCCATTTCCCGTCCCTCCACCAAGGTGACGGTGAGGCCTGCGGCCCCCAACTACGTGCCTCGTCAACGAGGCGCAGCAGGATCGGGAGCAGGAAACTCTCAGTCTTTCCAGAACCCGTGCCGGACGTGATGATGACGTTCCTCTTGGGCGCCTGGCCGTGCTGAAAAGTAGCGCTAACGGCCTCTGCTTGATGCTCACGAAGGCGTAAAGGCTGCCCTTCTGGCGTGAAGTCCCCAAAAAGAACCTCACCGACGAGCGTGGCAGTGTCGGAGCCGATTCCCGCCTCCTGACAGGTCGAGAGCAGACCGTGAGTCGCCTCATATCTAAGGACTGGCTCGAGGTAGGGCGGGTTCGCGAGCAGTCCACCATCGACCAGCAACCGGCGTCGCTCGTCCATCACGCGAGCGTCCTGCAGCCAGTAAGCGGTATCGATATACCTCAGGTAGGCGTCAACTAGGGCGTCGTTCAAGTTAGCCGGGTTCGGTTCACCCTTAGTGTTCATGACTGTTCCTCCATGAGCGAGAGCAGGTGGGCCGCTGCAGGTGCTGGCACGTTCTCGTACACAACAAGAGGCTGATCCAGTGCCTTGCCAGGAGGACGGCCCGACATGAGAATGATCGCGCGCCCATAGAGACCAGGTAGTTCTGCACCCAACGGAACATGCAATCTGTGAGATTCTTCTTGATAACTGATCAAGGGTCGTTGGCGCGCAGCGAAGCACTTTGCGACGTGAGGCGTGGTGCGAGCCATCGTCCTATTCGCGATGTCGCCTGACTCCCTCAGCACGTACTGGGTCACAAACCCGTGTCGGATGCGAAACGCACCCGGCTGGTTCATATTCGTTACGAGACGCCACGAAGCCGTTTCCGGGTTGAACCATTCCACATCGTAGATATTCTCCGCCGACACCCGCGGAAATTCTCTAACGATGTCGACAAGCGGCCGCAGAGTACTCAATATCTCCTGACCGGCGTTTGCGGCTGCTGATGCACCTGATGCTCGAGCAACATCGTTCGCCGCTGATTCGTCAAGGTCTGTGATCACGCGAGATGGGAGCCACCCAGTCTCGGAGAAAGCTATGGTGCCTCCAAGTTCGTCTGTGCGAAGTTGCGCGGTAGCCAAGGCATCGGCCGCCCAGCGCCCAACGAGCGTCCACTGATTGCCACCTTGCCCAGCCAAACATGGTGGAGCCATGCGCCAAGAGATGGCTCTGGCGTCAGTGGGGTCCCGTCTGACATCAATATGGCCCAGCGATTCCATGACCCTCAGAGCCTCATCGGCAGTAAGAGCTGAATCGTCCACTTGTCGCATAACGGTGTTGAACTCGGAGATAGGTCCACCTCCGAGCCACGCAAGTGCATCAAGGAGATCTGCGCCAGAGATTCGTGTCGGCTCCGCGGACGACCTCAGGTGATCCAACGACGATTGAGTGGTGACAGAAGGGATGATTGCGGTCCTTCTGCGTGGTGCTTTCGCGCGATACATTCGGATCCGACCGCACCCTTGACATTCGCCGCGGTCGAGTTGTCCCGGCACGTGTTGATCGATTATTTCGTGATGACTTCCGGTAATTGCACAACTATCGGGAGGTGCTGGCTCCGTTAGTTTGGGCTGAGCGATTGACGTGTGCTCGGTTCGCCACCAAATGGCCCCTGGCAGTCTGGTGCCGGGAGAGTTCCCGTGGCGACTGCCGGTGGTCTGTGCTCCGATCACGCTTACCCCTGAGTGGGATTCGGCACTTACATCTCCCACCGAGCGCGGGGTCGCTGAGAGTTCACCCGGGAGCGCCTCATCATACGAGAGACCGGGGCGGTACTCGATAAGTTCGAAACCCGGGTGCTGTCTTGGATGTTGGCCGGAGCACAACTCGAAGTGGCGCGTCGCGATCGCTTGGGCGCGATCCGAGCTCCCTTGATTGCGAAGTTCCAGACGGTATCGACCATCGCGAAGTGGAAGGTTCACCGTCGAGCCATTCCACTGAGACTCCCCCGTCTCCCATGTATGTATCTCATCGCTCGATCCCACCTCGTCTAGACGCGACAATCGGATACGAACTCCGGACGTCTCACCGCCGACCGCCCTCAGGGTAAGTGGAACACGATCACTCCAGCGGTCTCTACCCGGTAGACGCAGCCCGTCCGCAACCACGAGTGTTGATGTTTGTGCCGGCCGCAATGGGTCTAGTGCCATCTGTTCGCGATCATGCTCTCTCATGACAACTACGTCTCGGTACGCGGTCCACCCAACCGGTAAGCCGTCGACACCCTGTACTTCAGCGAAGCCTGGTTGAGCGATTTCGCTCAAGAGTGACTCGATGTCGAACATTGGTTCGCCATTAGGTTTTCTTGCTGCTGAATTCACCAGAACGAGATGAGATTCACCGAGCCTTACGTTCTCAACCTCCAGATATCGGCCGGCTTCCTCGAGATGAACGGCAACCACTACCGGCTGGGGTCTACGTTCGATCGGTACACCTGAGCCGGAATTGGCATCGTGGGGACTGAGTCGCAACACGCCAGAAACCAAAACGTCGGCGTCAACCTCTTCCAACGAGGCAGGTGACAACAACCGATCAGTAAGCTGTTCCATATCGAGAAGTGGTTTCGGCGATTCGGGTGAGGAGTCGACTTGCCAACGGGTTGAGAGAGAATTGGGCCCGTTAAATGTCCCGCGAATCACGAAGCCAAATCGAAACTGGGCACGGCCGAGCCCGACTCTCCTCAATCTGGCGGTGATCAGTGGAGGAAGCGCTCGGCGACTCACACCACCGCTGTCGAGTTGCGTTCCATCCCAGCTCAGGAGGGCTTGGATCGCTGCGTCAGTGAGGATCGTCTTTCCGTCCTTGGTCTTCCACATGGCCTTCATTGACGCGGAGCCCCTGCCACGCGCGAACCAGTCACGGAGTTGCACCATCATGTCGTTGGCGCTGAGAGGTGTGCCGGGCTGCAGGCGTTGGTTCTCGAAGAAGTCCAGAAGGAGTTGCCGATCAGCATCTCGCATCAACGCCTGCGAGAGAGGAATGCCCACATAGCGGGGCCCAAGCGGTTCCGCGGTGGGGAGACCCATTTGACCGTCCATGTCCCGCAGCCAGTTGTTTAGAGCGTCCCACCACTTCTCAGAAACAGATCGGAACGCCGTTTCGAGTCGAGTTTGGTCATCGTCACGCACACCGAGGAGTCCCATAAGTGGTCGGTAGTAGGCCTGACTTGTGTATTCCTCGTTTTCACCCATGATCTCGGCGGCCCTTGAAAAGACAGCCAGAACTGGCAGGACAGGAGGAGGTGTCGGGTCGCGGTTTTCATCGTTCCACGGGTATCGACGCCAGGAGTCCAACCTGTGCTGGATCTTGCGGAACATCTTCCGGTCAGCCGTGCGCCCCTGAAGTTCCAGAACTCGGGTGACCGCGGTGACGAGATCCTTTTCAATCGTCCCGATATCAGACGGCAGACCGAGGAGGGTTGCAGACTGAAGAAGAAGTTCATTCTCAACGTTGAGGTAGACGGGTTGATTAGCGGACCCGCCGCTATAGACCAGTTGGTGAAGAACCGTCCCCCAACGGTCATATTCAGCCCACTCATCTGTCACTTTCCCCCGCCTTTCCAGACTGCAATTATGCAGAAACAGAGACCCCCCTGTCACTCCCTACGGCTGACTGAGTCACCTTCGTGGCTCTCATGACTACTTCTTGGCTGGAGATCTGTGCCCTCGCGCCCCTGCTCCTGAACCTGGCTCAAACTGTCTTGAGTCAAAATTGTGGCTTGGTCTAACGAGTGGGTTCCTTGTTGGGCATACGTTGACCAACAGCGTTGCCACAACATGTCACTTGACGACCAGTATCTCAATCCAGGGATCTTTCCGGGCCCGGTCCCTCACTCGTGCTTCGGATTTCTAATCCTCCTACTCCGCAAATACGAATCAGCTCCGCACGATGGTTGCTAAAGTTCGTACTGGGCGGATAACTCAAGGAAACTTCCATCCAGGAGCAGAGTCTGCTCTCCAAGAGAAGTTGGGTGTTGCGCTTCTCGGTCATGGATTGAGAGGTCAGGACTCATAGGACTACCAAGAATCTGTCGGAGCAGGTCACTGTGATCAGCAAGTAGATCCAGATCACGCAGCACGTGAGCGCGGAGTACGTTGAAGATGGATCCAACGCAGACCGCGTTGCCCAACTGCTTGAAACTTTCGGCATCACCCTGATCACCAAAGTCAAACCAGTCGGGAAAGCCCTGAAGGCGCGCTGCCTCGCGCACTGAGATGCGCCTTTCCTCCCAGCCAATGACCGACGTCTGCGTAATTGCAACCAGGGCAGGGAGGTACGTAGGTCGCTTCGCCCGAATTCCGGATGGTCGAAAATGCATGACTGTCTCGTAAAGAGTGGGAGTTCGCTGTGCTTGCCACTCAAACTTTCTTCTACTGGGTGGAAAATCAACCAGGCGGTCCCAACGCAGAAGCCAGTCGTCCAGCGCGTCTTTGTATTCGGTGTAAAAGAGCGAATTCTTCCTCAGAAAGTCTGCCTTCCATTTGGGAAAGTCATGCGGTACAAAAAGTTCATCAATCGGAACCCATGAATCGATCCAAATCGGAAATCCTGGAAGTGATCCTTCGCCCACCTGCTGCCACATTGTCACAACGAAGTCATTCCAGGCAGCGAGCCAGCGTTTTTCAGTGTCTTTGAGTTCTAACGATTGTCGCTGGGACTCCTTCTTATAGTGCTCGAGCGGCAGGTGGTCCGCCAGTCTCCAGCCCTGGGGATCCCAGTTCGCCATGGATCCCGTCAACTCCGGAGGTCGGACCTGGTCGGGATCCTCTTTGACACCCGCCGGTAATCGCGTAGCGCAGATGAATATTCGATCCCTCACCTGTGGCCGGCCACCTAACTCCGGCCTAATCCTGTGCGGCGAGACTACTAACGGCGTGGAACTAATTCTGTAGCCGAGGTCACGAAAGGTCTCAATGATTACAGCCCATTCGTGCTGGTGTCTCGGTCCCGCCAAATTACGAACGTTTTCTAAAACGACCATCTTGGGGCGCTTTTCTTGGACGACTCGAGCAATACTGTGAAAAAGCGTGCCCCGAGCCTCGTCCATACCCAGTTGCCGACCTGATTTACTGAAGGGCTGGCAAGGGAAGCCTCCCGTAAGTATCTCGTGATCCGGTATTTTTACTTCGTTGTCACTTATGAATTCGTTTATGTCCCCCGCCGGCCTAAGGCCCCAGTTTCGAGCGTAAACCGTGGCCGCATCTTGGTCCCACTCACTGGCCCAGACACATCTACCCCCCAACGCTGACAGAGCAGCGTGGAAGCCGCCGATACCCGCGAAGAGATCAATAAATCTGAATTTGGGAGTTTCCCCTGTCACGCCGACCCTTTCGTCTGCTCATGGTCTGCTTGCAGCCAGCAGACACACCCGCTTCGAACTAGTTCGAAGCGCCGAGCCCAATCCTGCCTCAATCATGTGACACAAGTCGGTCGACACACTCGCCTTGCGTACCGTGCTTGCACTCGAGTGGTACCGAACCGTCCCCACACTCGGAGCGGGAGAGGCCATGTTGGACCTGACCTTACAAACGAAGTACCTGGTGCGTTGACCTTGATGGCCCGTCGCTGTGCGCGCGAGGGACACGACACGGACCTGACGTCTCCGTCTCGCTATACGGACCTTAGGGCTAACCCTTTGAAGACTTCTTCGACGTGCCATGCCACGTGCTCCGTCGCCGGCAATGCCGTTCCAGGTCTGGGCTTGATCGCCTTGCCGTGAAGGTCGTATAGGCGCTTTCCCTCTTCACTGCGGGCTGAGTAGGTCTGCGAAACAACGATGGTTTCCGGATCCGCGAACCCCAAAACACCTTGATCGAGGAGTTTGTGGTGGAGGGAACAGAGAGCGAGCCCGTTGTCCAGTGCGTCGGGGCCACCGAAGTTGAACCAGCGAACATGCGCGGCCTCGATCCCGACCGGAGCACCGCCTGACTGACCATCGAATCTACAAAAGGCGCAGGATCGATCCCAGGCTTCTAAAACCTGGTGGCGCCACTGGCTGCTGCGCTTACGAACCTCTGGCTTCACCGGAGCCATCCCGGAGGCTCGGAACACGAAATCCGGATCAAGACCCACAGCGCTGAGGACATCTGGCGCGATCGTCAGAGGAAACTGCTCCTCAACGAGATCACGAGCCACTTGGGCGATCAATCCTGGATCTTGTTCCAGGGCTGTTTCTATGTCATTGACGAATTG
>Ga0209953_1000543_pt1 | contig 13407 bp, 7 predicted proteins | sample SalPonred_H2O_MG_FD_185713 | JGI IMG/M metagenome (GOLD analysis project Ga0209953, IMG submission 185713) | Salt pond water microbial communities from South San Francisco under conditions of wetland restoration - Salt Pond MetaG... | ecosystem: Environmental > Aquatic > Non-marine Saline and... | reverse complement strand
GATATCTAGCACTTCTTGCTCTGACCTCATTCACCAGTCCTGTAATTACTAACGTTAATGTGAATCCTGTTGTTTTTCTGAGCGACTGATCGATGCCATGCCACGCCTGTCTTACTCATGCGCTGTGATGCCATCGACACGAAGTGCCAGACCTGCTGCCTGCGTGCATTGCTCTGAGTCGATCCGTGCGCCCGCACATTGTGCGCGAAACGTACACAAACGCCGTACGCAAACGCCGCACGCAAGCGCCGCGCACAAACGCCTTGCACAACCGCCTTGCACAACCGCACTGATCCACCGTATTCATTGTCAATAAAACCACATCATAACAGCGCCTGCAGGGCGAATGGCATCGGGTAGTACCATAAATTGCACTCAGTACCATGAACCTCGTTGTTTCTATGCCGGTTTTTGTGGCCACGCGAAGGCTCAATTTGCGTCTATCTAAGCATGCGCCGCAAAATTCTTTGCTGCGCAAGACAGTACCTGCGACCCGCGCGCCTAAGTTTGCTTAAACCCTCTAAAGCCGCTTAAACCCTCTAAAGCCGCTTAAAGCCACTTAAACACGCCTAAGCCAGTCTGAACCTGATTCAGTGTTTAAGCGCAGCGATTGCCTAGCGCTTTGTAAGACAGCACCGAGATTCGCACCACTGTTGTCGGGGCATCAAAATCTTCGAGGCCTTCTTACACTACCGTATGCATTAAACCAAACTTAACAAGTTGGAGATTAACACATCTCGAATTAACACGTCTCACCCATCACGCGCGGACTCGCACCACCGGCTCGATGCCAAGCAACCTGCAACGACCAAATGCATGGCAAACGCGATCACGCTAAAGTACTATTTAACGGGTACAACGCTATCGTGTACTGTGTAGGTTGTATTGCGTGGTGCGTTGTGCTGTGCGTCGTGCTGTGCGTTGTGTATTTGACGTTGTGTATTGATTTAGCCACTAATTTCGTAGCTACTTTTGTTGTTTTGTTGTTTTGTTGTTTTGTTGCTTTGTTGTTTTGTTGATAACTTTGTGCTGTGGGCAGCGGTCAGCGGTCGCTATACATTAGCTGTTAGGCTTACGGCTTATAAGACCGGCGCCCAAGACACGCTCACCCACCTAAAACCACCCGCCATCTGGAAAGACTCATGCCCTTGGCCTCTATTAAACCCATCCTCGCCGTGCCATGCACCCTGTTACTGCTAGCGGGTTGTGCCACCCCTCCAGGCGAACTACCCAAGCAGACCGTGTCGGTGCAGACCTTTGAGGCAAGCCAACCGATTGCCGGGGTGAGTTGTGAACTCTCCAATGAGCATGGTCAGTGGACCGTGGTCACCCCCGGTAGCGTAGAAGTCATCGCCTCGGCCGAGGATCTCGCCATCATCTGCTCAAAGCCCGATCTCGCCGATGGGCAGGCCCGTGCCGTGGCCCGCCCATCGGCGGGTTACTTAAGTAATCCGATCGTGAACATCACCATGCCAGCTGTGGCCATCATTGAACCTGTCAAACAGTTCACCGTGGGCATCACGCAGGTCTATCCAGAGCGTATACAGGTCATGATGGATCAAGACATCATTGTGACTGCGACACAGTAGGCTTGGCTCGGTGAGGTTTCACTGAGGTGTTGCACTGAGGGGCTGCGGCCCTTCAGTGCAACCCTTCTCACCCCACGAAGTGGACGTTTGCGTTGTACAACCCATCCACGCCAACGCCCACCAACTGCACGACATCAGATACCGAGAGCGTCATGCCCTCGATCAGCTCAGTCGAGCTAAAGTCCGTCTGGCTCTGGATGTTGAGGTCAGCGATACGGGCATTGCCAGCCGTATCCTGGTAAGCCACCAGATAATGGTTGTTGTCATGGGTTTGCAAAGCCCCAAACCCGATGTCAGTCAGCGGGTTGGCCAGCACTTGCGCCAGGTCACTCGCATCATCGAATGTCACCGCACTGGAGAACAGCAACACGTTGGCATCGGACACACTAACCGTATCGCCTGGCGCAAGCGCATTACTGAACACCGCTGCCCCTAGGTCAGGTCCTGCCTCGGGCGATACGTCACGCAGCAACCCGCTGTAGGACTTAAGAGAGAAATCGAGCCGGTCAAGTGCCACGATGTCGGTGCCACTTTCAAAGTTCAACACCCGTGTCATGCCCGTACTGACCCCACTGCCTTGGCCGGCATTGGTGTTGGCATCTGAGACCGGGCCACCGAATTGGCCACTGCCCTGCCCCCACCAACCGAGTTGCGGTGTATCGCGGGCATCGACAACGCTGCCGGCAATCGCACTAACACTCTGGCCTGGCACTGGATCTAGGAGGTCTGAGCTGCTGTTGCTGGCATACAGACCAATCACGCTGCCGGCGCTGCGAGCATCTGCCATGAGGATCACGTCAGCCCCACCGCCGGTGTAAAACGTATCTGCCTGTGTGGGCACTTGTGTGCCTAAGAAGGTGTCATTGCCGATTGAGCCACCGAGCACGTTACCCGCACTAGCCGAACCCACCACCACCGAACCCACGCTGTCGACCACGGTCAGACCGTAACTTAAGTTCGGTGCGCCACTGCGCATGATCAAGCCACCGTCTTCTGACACCATCGATGTATCCACGGTGCCCGCATACGTGTTCACCCCAGACACATTGTCTTGCATGTAAATGCCCATCACCACGTTCTGGAAAATCGAGTTACCCGTGGTCGTATCAGCGCCCAACATGTTGTTCAGCGTCCATTGCGCCTCGCTAAAGGCGCCATCCTCACCGGTGGTGATGCTGGCAAAGGCAGCACCCTCATCAGTGGTGGCCACCAAGTGATAGCCACCTGGCACCGCGGTGATGCCCTCAAAGTGCGTCACCGCCTCGGGTCTGCCCTCGTAGCTGTAATAACGAATGTCACTGATGGTGTCTGAGGCCGCGTCGTAGCGCGCCACATAGGCTTCGTTTGCGCCAATGCCGTGCTGGGAGCCACCCACAATGGTGTATTGGGAGCCACGCGGCTCGTCTTGCCAGACGCCGTAGACAGTGGTGAGCTGATCCGTACCCCCAAACGCTTGATCAAAGATGGTGTACTTTCCTGTGCGCAGGTTATAGATGAACCCGTTGCCCGAGGCCGGGTCTCCATAGAGATCGTAATTACCTACGGCGATGTCACCCATGGTGCTATGCAAGATGGTGTCCCAAACCTGTTTACCACCAACGAGCGCCGAGGGCACATCCACGGCCGTCCACTGCCCGCCTTCACCGTTGACCGGACCCTCATAGACCATGCCGCGGTTGCGTACCTCGGTGGTGTTGCTATCGATGTAACTACCCACCGCACGCACTTGGCCCAGACCAATCTCACTGTTAAACACCGCGGTGTTGGGGCCATAGAAGGTCGCACTTTGCACGTCCTGGCCTTCGAACTCAGGCGTCAACAGATGCACCGTGCCCAACGTGCTGTCAAGCATGGGGCCCTTGTACAACATCGCACGGGTACCACTGGCGCTCGCTGCGGGCTGGTTGCCGGTGAGGATCACGTTACCGTCATGGTCAGCACGCACACCGGTCACAAAGGTGCCGTCATCAAAGAGACTGGTGTTCATGGTGGCAAAGCCAGACTCGCCAGCCAAGGCGTCAGTCACGAGTTTAGAGACCAGCAAGGTGGTATCGGTTGTGACCGGTCTAACAGCCATTTGCAACTCGTTGGCGCCCAGCGTCTCGATGCCCGCAGCTTGCGCCATCTGGTCTAGATACAAGGCAGCGGTGAGTTTGTTGTTTAACACCACTTGATCGTTTTGTTGGGCGCTTTGCGCCATCTCGTAGACCAGATCAGAGACCGCAAGTTGCCCGCCAAAGATCTCGCCATACCAGTAGTCAAACCCACCGGTGTCGGCCACACGACTAAAGAGGTACTCATAGGTTTGGTTGATAAAGTCAGTCACTAGCTGAACTTGCCCGGCATTGTTGGGGTCAAGCGAGACACCCACCAGACTGGCATACGGGGCGTTTTCTGGGGAGGCAGCAAAGCTAGCTGCCATTTGTGTCATCACGGCTTCAAGGGTGCTGCCTTCTAGCAGTTCGGCCACTGCGCCTTGGGACCAGTAAGCCAAGCCCTCGCTATCGGCTGCCCGCCCAAAGTACCCCACATACAGTGCTTCGATTTGTGAGTACAGCGCCTGCGGTTGCAGGCCATAGTCAATTGACTCACTGCCTTGCCCCTCATTGCAATCAATCACATTGGCCATGGTGTTGTTCACACCAATCGCACCACCGGTGTTGGGCAGTATGGGCACACCTAACCGGTCGGTGCCGAACTCGTTACCAATGACTGACTGCCCCTGCGCGTCATAGGCCAACGTCACCCCAAGACCTTTGTTGCCCGAGATCAGGTTGGCCTGTTGGTCGTTAGGGTCAGGACTCACGCCACCGATCACGTTGCCGGCGCCTGCGCTTGACAACAACACCCCACCGGCGGCATTACCAAACGCCTCGGTTCTCGTGACACTGGCGCCGATAGTGGAATTCAACACTTGCACGTCGCTTGCGAAATCCACGATCGCAATACCGTAGCCGGTATTGCCGGAGAACGTGTTTTGTGGGATAACTGAGACGAAACTGCCACCCACGGTGATGTCTTGTGCAAAGTCACCGATGAGCAATCCATGCCCGCCGTTGGGCAACACGCCGTTGCCCACGGTGTTTAAGCCCGCAATATTGGGGTCAATCAAAACATCACGGGCGTGTCCACTGATTTCAATACCGTTGCCAAGGTTGCCTGAGAGCACGTTGGTGCGCAGTTCGTTGCCACCGCCAGTGGCATCAATTTCGATGCCGTTTTCTCCATTGGGTGCCGCCCCCTGAAATGCGAATAAGCCACCGAAGGTGTTGAAAGAGATAAAGTCACTCGCCGAATCGGTGACATAGATACCGTTGAGCGCATTGCCACCCGAGACGTTGCCAAGCGGGATCACACCACCGACGGTGGTACTGCTTGAATCACCATCAACCCGTATACCGTTACCGTCGTTACCCACGAGCGTCGCATTATTGGCACCCACGCCAAAGAAATTGGCTTGTACCGTGGTGTTGTCCGAGTCGGTGATGCGCAGGCCATCGCCGCCGTTGCCACTGAGGACGTTGTAATAGACAAATGGCTCATCGACAAACGCACAACCGATCAAGGCGTTGTTGTCTGCATCAAATATCAACACACCATGGCCGCCGTTACCGAGATCGGCATTACCGTTGGCCGTTGTACCGATAAAGTTGCCATTAAGCACATTGCTCTGGGAGTCGGTGTCAATCAGCACACCATGGCCGTCATTACCCGAAATCTGGTTACCCAAGGGGGGCACCACAAACACCGGCTCTACCGTGCCTTTGGTACCCGTTGGGTTGTTCACCGCACCGGTGGCACCATCCACGTAGACCGTGCCGCCGATGGTGTTGCCGGTGGTGGCATTGGTTAAGTGCACGCCATGACCGCCATTGCCCATGTCGATCTCGCCGGTGGGGTCGGTGCCGATCCGATTAGCCGCCAATGTGTGTCCTGAACCGCCTGAAATCGTGATGCCATTGCCGGCGTTATTGGCAATGACGTTACTGACCACGCCTTGGTCACCGGACTCGTTTAAGCCGATGACATTGCCTGTAGCGGTGGCATTGATCAAGATGCCATCACCGCCATTGGCCAGGGCGCTGCCATCGGCCGCGAGTCCGATGTAGTTCTGATCTAGCGTCATGCCCCCTGCCTGCAGAGTCACGCCATCACCAGCCGCCCCTCCGATGGCTAGGCCATAGAGGCCCGAGCCCTGTGCACCCGTTGTAAAAACCAAGCCGTCTTGTTGGTTCAAATCCAATGTCACCACCGGTGCCTGCGCGGCCGTAAAACCTGGCGCGCTGGTGGCATCGATCACAACCGCCGAGGCGATGGCCGGCAAGGCGCTAGCCAAGGTGATGGTGCCGGCCACAGCAAAGGTGATCACACTGCTGGCGTCACTGCCGCTGGCAGCATTTGCATTAGCTGCTTCAATTGCCGCGCGCAAAGAGCCCGCGCCTGCATCGTTGAGATTGGACACAACAAAATTAGCCATGATTTCATTCCAGAAGAAAGTGGTACTGAATTGACGCTGTGCCTATTAAGAAGCGCGCGCTTGCTCGGAGAGTGCTGATAGTTTTGTGATCAAGTGCTAATGACACACATTGCCTTATTGATCTACCGCCGTATTGCTTTATTACTCGAATGCCAGAGTCGCTGAACGGCTCTGAAAATCACCGTGATGCTTAGGCTTGGCTGGCTTCGTTAACTGCTAATTACTGATCTGTCAGTGTGAATATACCCGCGATGCGCGTCGTCAAGCCGCTTGAAGTCACCTCCTTTGAACAAAAACCACTTTTTAAAAGCCTCTTTTAACCATACAAGTTGTAGGGTTTTATAAATCAAAATTTAGAAGTGACTATAAGTTACTTGTCGATTCTGCTATGGGGAACTAGCCATAGCCATTGACCCTAATCACTAACGCTTGGAAGAAAAATCATGACACCCTCAAAATCAACAGACTTTATTTACGCTCGCGAGTGGCAATTCTCGGACGACATTGATGACCTTATCAATGCCGACGGTTTTGCGACAGACCCATTCTCAGCCGGTAGTGGTTTTGATGTGGTGGCGTATGCCGGTGACATCGACGACTACGTCATCACACAAAACTTTGCGCAAACCGTCGTCACATCCAAACTCGACCCACAAGACACCGATGTCTGGGTCAACGTAGAGGGCTTGGTTTTTGATGAAACCCGCTTATCTATCGAACATGACACCACCTACGGTCAAATCGCGTCGCTCTACGACAAGCTGTTTGACAGACAAGCAGACCTCGACGGATTCCAGTATTGGGCCGATGCCGCCGAAAACGGCGTTAGCCTTGGCAGCATCGCCGTCTCGATGATGAAGTCTGACGAATACACCCAAAAAAGTGGCAAAAGCTTTGACCCTTTGGACACCGACGAACAAATCGAAACCTTGTATGAAGAATTGCTCGAGCGTTCCGCTGACAAACCCGGACTTGACTACTGGGTCAGCGAGGTAGAGGCTGGTGGCCCCGTGGACGCTGCCGCCGATGAAATGATGTTGCCCACATTCGCAGCCAGCCGCAGCTTCATGGAACCGAGTCTCTGGAATTTCTTTATGTGAGCGCTCAGTTGCAGCGCGACCAGTTGCAACGCACTTAGTTACAACGCACTCAGTCACAAGGCCAGACCGGTCACAGCCAAAAGAAAACGACACGACTCAGACACACCGACGCAGCCTTGGCTGCGTCGGTGTGTCTGAGTCGTTGTATCTCGTCGTTGTGTACCGCCAGTGTGTATTCCCAGTTTGCGCTGCCGACCTATTGCGACAGTCCCAAGTCTCATCGATACAATGAGATCATCTATAGTTACTCTAACTCCATGCCGCACCAACAACTGTGATGATGACAACATTGAACACCAACCCACTGACCTGCCCCATCGATCAACTGCTTGATTACGCTTCGGTCAAACCCGAGCACGTCGTGCCAGCCATAGAAAAGTTAATCGCACAATCACGTGCCGCCATTGATGCAGCCGCTGACCCGAGCCTGCCAGCCACTTGGGAGGCAGTGATCACGCCGTTAGACGATGCCACCGAGCCGCTGTGGCGTGCCTGGTCGGTAGTCGGCCACTTGAAATCGGTGATGAACACGCCAGCGTTGCGCGAGGCGTATAACCAGATGCTGGGCCCCATCAGTGAGTTGGCAACCTGGATTGGTTTGCATGAAGGATTGTTCAAACAGTACAAACGCTTGGCACAAGCACCTGACTTTGCGCAATGGCCCGATGTGCGTAAGCGCGTGATTGAACTGGCCATTCGGGACTTCCAACTCAGCGGTGTCGAACTAGAGGGTGATGCCAGAACTCGGTTCGCCGAACTGTCTGAACGTCAGTCACAGGTTTCACAAAAGTTTGCTGAGAACGTGCTCGATGCCAACGATGCGTGGTCGCTGGTTTTAGACGATGTTGCCGAACTCGATGGTGTCCCAGGCGATGTGATCGCGGCCTTTAAACATGCCGCTGACGAAGACGAGGCTGTTGACACAACCAGCGGTGAGAAATTCAAGCTCTCGCTGAAAATGCCAAGCTACCTGCCGGTGATGCAATACGCTACTAACCGTCAGTTGCGTCACACGCTCTACAAAGCCTATGCCACGCTGGCCTCAGACGAAGGTGATCCGCAATACGACAACTCAGCCTTGATTGAAGAATCACTGACCTTGCGCGCGGAGAGCGCCAAGCTTTTGGGGTTTCACAACTTTGCCGCGTTGCAACTCGAGACGCGCATGGCCGACACGCCTGAGCAAGTTCTACAGTTTCTGCGCGAGCTTGCAGCCAAGGCTCTGCCCTACGCCCACCGTGACCTCGATGAACTTAAAACCTTCGCTAAAACCAACCTTGGCTTAGATCCACTAGAGCCCTGGGATGTCGGGTTTGCTTCCGAGAAACTGCGCCAAGCCAAGTACGATTATTCTGAAGAGGAAGTCAAACAGTACTTCACCGAACCCAAAGTGGTCTCCGGGTTGTTTGACTTGGTCAGTCGGCTCTTCTCTGTCAAGTTAACCGATGAGAAGATGCCTGCCTGGAGCGACGATGTACGCGCCGCCCGAGTAGAAAACGCCGCCGGTGACCTAATCGGTCATCTCATCATTGATCTGTATGCCCGTACCGGCAAACAAGGTGGTGCCTGGGTGGGCAGCGAACGCAACCGACGTAAAACCCTGCATGCGCTAGCAACACCGGTCGTGTACCTAACCTGCAACTTCGCCAAAGCCCAAGGCGGCAGGCCTGCACTGCTGACGCACGATGATGTCATCACGTTGTTTCATGAGTCCGGTCATGCTTTGCATGCCCTACTGTCTGAAGTCGATGAACCGGGTGCCAGCGCCTTTGCCGCGGTCGAATGGGATGCCATTGAGTTGCCCTCACAGTTCATGGAGAACTTCTGCTGGGAGTACGAGGTACTTAAAACCCTAACCGCCCACGTCGATACCGGTGAACCACTACCCCAAACGCTGTTTAACAAAATGAAAGCGGCCAAGAACTTCCAAAGCGGCATGCAGACGGTGCGTCAGATCGAGTTCTCGCTGTTTGACATGTTGCTGCACCACCAGCCCGAAGGCATGGGCATTGGTGAGGTCATGGAGACACTCGATGCGGTACGCAATGAAGTGGCCGTGATCAAACCACCCGCCTGGCATCGTTTCCCACACGCCTTTAGCCACCTGTTTGCTGGTGGCTATGGCGCGGGTTACTACAGTTACAAATGGGCGGAAGTGCTTTCGGCCGATGCCTTTGCCGCCTTCGAAGAAGCCCAAAGCACGCTGGACCCCACCACAGGTGATCTCTTCCGACGTGAAATTCTCTCTGTGGGTGGCATGCGTCCGGCAGCAGAATCGTTTAAGGCCTTCAGGGGCCGTGACCCGCAAATCGAAGCGTTGCTGCGCCACTCCGGGATGGTCGATGAGACGGTGGCGGCTTAGTTTCGGTTTGGACGCTGGGTGTGGACGATCATTGAATGCAGGGTTGATGACTGAAGAAAAATCAAATCAAAATACAGCTGAAATTCTGCAAAACCAAAGCCAAAAACACCAACCCCGGCGTTTTAATAGAATAGAGGCTCCGACTTAGAAGCTGAGCTTGGAAACTGAGCTTAAAAACCAAGCTTGGGCACTAAGCTCACGACTAAATCGTGAGCTTAGTCCTATTTTTAGTCGGCCCTTGTTAATTGTCCCGGCAATCGCTCTTTTGTTAGAGCGCTTTCTGAGCGCTTTCGGATGTGTATTTTTATTGAGCCCCAAGACCATGACAGACCAAAGCCCCGCACGACTGATTGACGGCAAAGCGCTCGCCGCGCGCATTCGCGTCAAGCTCAAGCAAAAAATCGATACGCTGGTCGCGGATGGCAACGCCAAACCAGGGCTTGCGGTGATTCTCGTCGGTGCTGATCCGGCCTCGGCGGTTTACGTGCGCAACAAGATTAGGGCCTGTGAAGAAGTTGGTATCACCTCGTTTCACGAGACATACAATGCTGACTTGCCAGAGGCTGAGCTACTGGCCAAGATTGCTGAGTTAAACGCCAACCCTACAGTGCACGGGATTTTGGTGCAGTTACCGCTACCCAAACACATTGACCCCAAAAAGGTCATTGAAGCGATTGATCCGAGCAAAGACGTTGATGGGTTTCACCCAGCCAATGTCGGGCTGCTGGCCATTGGTCGCCCACGCTTTATTCCCTGCACCCCTTTCGGCGTCATGAAAATGCTCGAAGACGAGCAAGTGCCACTGCGTGGTGCCACGGCTTGCGTGGTGGGTGCCAGCAACATCGTGGGCAAACCCATGACGCTGCTGCTGCAGGCAGCTGGCGCCACTGTCACTATTTGTAACTCCAAGACCCGGGATTTGGCGTTTCACACCAAACACGCTGATGTCCTAGTGGTGGCCACGGGGCGACCCAAGATGATCACCGGTGAAATGATCAAACCCGGTGCGGTGGTCATTGATGTCGGCATTAACCGCTTAGACGATGGCAGTTTGTGTGGCGACGTGGATTTTGCGAGTGCTAGTGAAGTCGCCAGTGCTATCACACCGGTACCCGGTGGCGTGGGCCCCATGACGATTGCCATGCTGCTGGCCAATTGCGTTGGCAGCGCCAAATCACATGCAGCCGTCGCTAAATCATGAGTAATACCGACACAAGTATGACTGACGACACCCCCAAAGAAAGCGCCGCTAACACCACCAATGCCGTCACTCGAGAAGAGTTACACCACCGTCAACTCGACCTGCGCTTTTACAAACGCTCGGATGGTTTGTACGAAGTCGTGGCGCAAATGATGGACACCAAGTCGCATTCATTTAAGTTGCAACTGCGCGATGAGCCAGTGCCGCCGGGCGCGCCTATTCATCACATGGTCATGACCATGGTGGTCGATGAGTTTCTGGAAGTCAAAGACATCAAGGCCGAAATGAAAGCCACGCCGTTTGGTGTGTGCCTTGGCGCACAAAACACCTTGTCTGGTGTCATAGGACTAAAAATCGGTCCTGGCTGGACAAAAAAGACCAAAGAGCTACTTGGTGGCAGTGCTTCTTGCACCCATTTGATGGAATTGCTTGGGCCCATGGCCACCACGGCGTTTCAAGGTATTGCGCCAAAACGCATGCAAGCGGTCGACCGCCCAGAAAACGAACACATGCGCGTGGGCAAGGTCAACAGCTGCTTCGCCTACGCTGAGCACCGGGAAGTGATCGCGCAGTTGTGGCCTGATCTGTACAAGCCGAAGACTGAACCTGCCGCTGATTAGTCGGATAGATCGGACCGGTCACCTCCGGAAAAGCTTGACGCACCTGAGGGAGCACTATTCGCGCCAAAAACGATTTTTGCGCCAATAAATAACGCCAAACAAACTTTATCCATTAAAATTGCGCCATGCAAGTTGCGTAACAACATCAAATTTGGCGCGATTTTATGCAAAACCTAAGCACAGACACACAAGCGAAAGAAACGGCATCTACAACTAAAACTAAACAAACGGTAGCCCGTATACCGACAGCCTTTGCCCAAGCGGTGATGACCAAACTGGCGCTTGCTCGACATGCGCTGTCGGTATCAGAAATTCTGACAGAACAGACAGAAGTGCCACGGCGCTCTGCGCAACGCTGGTTAGCTCAAATGGTCGAGGCTGGCTGGTTGGTTAAAACCGGGCACGCTCGCGCCACCCGTTATCAGCCAAATGCCGGTCTAGGGACCGTGTCAAATCAAACCGTGTCAAATCAAACCGTGTCAAATCAAACCGTGTCAAATCAAACCGTGTCAAATCAAACCGCGTCAAATCAAACGGCATCAGAACAAATCGCGGGGACACAATGGACCACACCGCCGCTATATCGAGCCTCGGGCTTGGGTTTGGGTCTGGGTTTGGACTTGCGTAATCGGCCAAGCACTGCGCTCGTGATGCGCGAGCCCGAGGCCAGCCTCTCGGAAATCCCACTGTCACTGGCTGCCCAAGAGACCTTGCGCTTGGTTAGCAGACCGCTTAGTCAAAGGCCGACGGTCACATATAACCCCAAGCTACTGGAAGACTATCAACCCAATGTGACTGAATATCTACCACAGGCGACAAGGCAACGTCTGCTCGAACAAGGGCGTGTGTATGCGGGACCAGAGCAAGACACTGATGCCACTGCTGCCATCCCCGCTGGCACCTATGCACGTGAGCTGGCCAATCGGCTGCTCATTGATTTGTCTTGGAACTCAAGCCGATTGGAGGGAAATACGTATTCACTGCTAGAAACGGAACAACTGTTAGCGCAGGGCGTTGCAAGCAATGGCAAGTCGGTCGTAGACACACAAATGATCCTGAACCACAAAGTGGCCATTGAGTTCATGCTCGACAATGCGGCTGACTTGCGCTTTAACCGCTACACGGTGCTGAATCTGCACGCCATGTTGTCAGACAACCTGTTGGCCAATCCTGCGTCTTGTGGCGCGTTGCGCCACATGCCAGTGAGCATTGGGCAATCGAGCTTTAAACCTGCTGACACGCCACAACAAATTCACGACTGGTTTAATCTGTTTCTGTCTAAGGCCGATGCTATTGACGATCCGTTCGAGAAAGCACTCTTCACCTTAGTTCACCTGCCCTATCTGCAGCCCTTTGAAGACGTGAACAAACGCCCGGCCAGACTGAGCGCCAACATTGGCCTATTCGCACACAACCTCTGCCCACTTTCGTTTGTGGACATGCCGCAAGCCCGTTATGTGCAAGCCATGCTCGGGGTCTACGAACTCGGACGCATTGACCTGCTGCGTGATCTGTTTGTCTGGGCTTACCTACGCTCGTGCGCGCGCTACAACCAGTACTTACAGGTGGTCAGTCATCCCGACCCCCTGCGTATGAAATATCGCGCACTGATTCGTAGCACGGTGGCACACGTCGTTTGCACGCCGTTAAACAAAACCCAGGCCATTGCCTACATCCGAGATCAAGCCTCAAACCAGGTCGACCCGACTGATCAGGCACGGTTTATTGAAGTCGTCGAGACGCAACTCATGAGCCTGCATGAAGGCAACATGGCACGCTACGGGATACGACCAGTCTCGTTTGACGCATGGACCGTGAGTTGGGTTTGAGGTTTGAGGTTTGAGGTTTGAGGTTTGAGGTTTGAGGTTTGAGGTTTGAGGTTTGAGGTTTGAGTGGGAGTACGGGTGGGCGTGGGCGTGCACCACCACAGTCCCACCACAGAGACCGCGGCTAACTCCGACTCAGCCAATGTGTAAAGGTGAGCGAGCAAATCGAAACTACTGCAGCTCACCAGACTTGGTGGCATCTTCAGATCCTTGGTGATGCTGTACACCTGCC
>Ga0209953_1000542_pt1 | contig 13410 bp, 12 predicted proteins | sample SalPonred_H2O_MG_FD_185713 | JGI IMG/M metagenome (GOLD analysis project Ga0209953, IMG submission 185713) | Salt pond water microbial communities from South San Francisco under conditions of wetland restoration - Salt Pond MetaG... | ecosystem: Environmental > Aquatic > Non-marine Saline and... | reverse complement strand
CCAGATGAAGAACAGTGTGGAGATTCCCAGGATCGCGGCGCCGATGGTAGATACGACGTTCAGGGTGGTGAAGTCATCCACCGGTAGGTAGTCCCCATAACGACGAGGCATGCCCTGAACACCGAGCCAGTGCTGGACCAAGAAGGTGACCTGGAAACCGATGAAAAGCAGCCAGAAGTGGATCTTGCCGAGCCGCTCGTCGAGCATCTTGCCGGTCATCTTCGGCCACCAGAAGTAGAAGCCGGCGAACATCAAGAACACGACCGTACCGAACACGGTGTAGTGGAAGTGGGCGACCACGAAGTAGCTGTCGGAGACATGGAAGTCCAGCGGTGGCGCGGACAGAATGATTCCGGTCAATCCACCGAATAGGAAGGTGACCAAGAAGCCCATCGTCCACAGCATCGGGGTGTCCATGGACACCGATCCCTTCCACATGGTGCCGATCCAGTTGAAGAACTTCACACCAGTGGGTACCGCAATGAGCATCGTCATGAGCGCGAAGAACGGCAGATATACCGATCCGGTGACGTACATGTGGTGCGCCCACACGGCAACGGACAGTGCGCCGATGGCCATCGTCGCGAACACGAGTCCCTTGTAGCCGAAGACCGGCTTGCGCGAGAACACCGGAATGATCTCGCTGGCAATGCCGAAGAAGGGCAAGGCGATGATGTACACCTCCGGATGCCCAAAGAACCAGAACAGGTGCTGCCACAAGATGGCGCCCCCGTTCTCCGGAGCGAAGACCACCGAGCCGAATTGCCGGTCGATGAACATCACCACCAGCGCCGCGGCGAGGACGGGGAATGCGATCAGCACCAATACCGAGGTGATGAAGATCGTCCAGGTGAAGATCGGCATCCGGAACATGGTCATGCCCGGTGCCCGCATCGTAAAGATCGTGGTGATGAAGTTGACGGCGCTCAAGATTGTGCCGAGGCCGCCCAGGGCCAAACCTAAGAACCACAGGTCCGCGCCAGGGGTCGGCGAGAAGACCGCGCTACTGAGCGGGGCGTAGGCAAACCAGCCAAAGGACGCTGCACCGCCGGGGGTAAGGAAGCCAGCCGCCACCACCAGCCCGCCGAACAAAAACAGCCAGTAGCCGAACATGTTGAGTCGGGGGAAGGCTACGTCTGGTGCGCCGATCTGCAGCGGCATGATCACGTTGCCGAAGCCGACGAAAAGTGGCGTGGCGAACAGGAACAACATGATTGTGCCGTGCATGGTGAACAGCTGGTTGTACTGCTCGAGTGAGATGACCTGCAGCCCCGGCAAGGCGAGTTCAGCCCGAATGAGCAGCGCCATGACTCCCGCAATGAAGAACCACATCACCGAGGTGACCAGATACATGTAGCCGATCAGCTTGTGGTCGGTGGAGGTCACCCAATTGACGATTGCCTTACCCAGGCTCTGCTGCCGCTGGGGAGCAGCGGGTGGGGCCGCGGTGGTTCCAGTGACGGGCGGCTCGTTCAGGATCGTCATATCCGTCGCTCCTCGGGACGCTGTCCTTCGTTGGTTGTGCGCTCGTTATCGAGTTGGCCGGTCTGGCCCTTAACTCGCAGTTCCTCCATCTTGTCGTCGAACTCGGCACGTTCGACGACCTTCACTTGGAAGAGCATGCGGGCATGGTCGACACCGCACAACTCAGCACACTTGCCGGCGTAGGTGCCGATCCGATCAGGGGTCAACTCGAAGACATTGGTCTTACCGGGGATCAGGTCCATCTTGAACAAGAAGGCGGGAACCCAGAAGGAGTGGATGACGTCCGGGGAGGTCAACTCGAACCGGATTTTTTCATCGACGGGCAGGTAGAGGGTTGGGGGTTCCCCCACAGATCCTTCGCCGTAGGGGACTCCGATGTCGTAGACGTCCTCATCGAGGTAGTTGAAGCCCCAGGACCAGCGGAACCCGACCACGTTGACCGTCTGCTCTTGGTCGTTGTCCACCGTGAGGATCTCGCTTTGGTCCCGCGCGGTGAACCAAAACAGTCCGAGGATCATGATCAGCGGCACGATCGTGTACAGCGCTTCGATCGGGATGTTGTAGCGAGTCTGCTCAGGAACCTCGTTCGCGTGGCGACGCCGGTAGGCAACCGCCGCCCAGATCATCAGCGCCCAGGTAAAGATGCCGACCGCCCACGCAGCGATCCACGAACCGTTCCACAGGTTTTGGATAATCGGAGCCTCTGCTGAGGCCGGTTCCGGCAGATCGAAAAAGAACGCCTCGTTGGCGGTGCAGCCGGACAACACCACTGCGGAGGAAACGAGAGCGGTGATGACGGCGAAACGACGGGGGCTGCGCGGGGACGAAGCCCTGTGCAGGGTTTCGGTGGACGCCACGTATCGCCTCTTCCTCGTTTGGGTGCACCATTGATCCCACTGGGAGATTGTTCCCGACGAGACTAGTGCACGACGCATCTCACGATACCCCCTCAATGGCCTCCTTTCACGAGGGGATGAAGGTGATCTGCCACACGACGACGCCGCCGTTACGGTGGGGCTCATGGACGCTCCCGCGGCCGCGGATGAGCGGCTGGTTTCGCCGCTATGGCGACCTCCCGCGCCGGTACCTCCGGCGGGCTATCTGGATGCCGTCGGCGGGCAACCAACACTGAGCGTTGCCCGAGAAGCGTTCGCCGCTGCCCTAGAGCAGTCGTGGCCTGATCCAGCCCGCCTTCACCACAGCGGCCGCCGCGCTGGCTTACTGCTTGATACCGCTCGTGCCTCGATTGCGCGCTTCCTAGAAGTGCCCACGGCCGACTGCTTCCTGGGGTCTTCCGCTTCGGATCTGTTGCATGCATGCATCGGCGGGCTTTTCGCTGCCCGCACAAGCGCCGGAGCACCCGCTCGGATCATCGTGAGCGAGGCCGAGTCAATGGCGGTTTTGGCTGCCGCCCGCTCGTGTCCGCTGGCTGAAGTAGTGACCGTTCCGGTGACGATCACCGGAGCTGTCGACATCGACATGCTGGCATCGGCCCTGGCCCACGGAGCGGCTCTGGCGTGCGTTCAGGTGGCGAATGCGGAAGTGGGCACCCGCCAACCACTGGCCGAGGCGCATCGGCTCTGCCGTGCAGCCGGGATCCCGCTGGTGAGCGACGCCACCCAGGTTGCTGGGCACGACGCCATCGGATCGAATTGGGATGCCCTCGTTGCGGTTCCCCGCGACTGGGGGGCGAGCGCAGGTTGTGCGGTGCTGGTTGTTCGCCCCGATATCCGGTGGAAGCCACCGGAAGCGCCCGATCGCGGATGGGTGGGCGGCTTTCCAGATGTCGCCGCGGCAGCAGCGGCCGGTGCGGCCGCCGAATACGTCGCCCCGCACTGGCGCGCCCAAGCGGACGAGCACCGGCAGATGATCCAGCGCTTGCGCGCGAAGATCGAGCAGTTGCCCGGTGTGCGAGCGGTCGGTGATCCCATCGACCGCCTCCCGCACATCCTCACCGTGGTCGTTGACGATGCAATCGGCGAAGCGATCGTCACCGACCTTGATTCCAAGGGGTTCGCGGTCGCCAGCGGTTCAGCGTGCACGGCCGACAACCGGATGAGCAGCCACGTCCTAGGGGCCATGGCCATCGCTACGCCAGCCAGTTTGCGTATCTCACTGCCCTACGGCTGCACACAGCAAACGATCGATGCCCTACTCGAGACCCTGCCCGAGGTGCTCGCCGATGCACGCAGGTGAGGCGAGAACTGTCGGCAACCGATGAAGGTAAGCGGCCCGAGGGATCTCATTGACACCCAAGCTGGCCAGATGATCGGTGCACCACTGCACGTCGATGAGACGCAGTCCCGGACACTCGCGCAACCGTTCGACAAGGGCAACGAGCGCGACCTTCGAGGCATCCCGCTCTCGGTGGAACATCGACTCCCCCGCGAATAGCCCGCCGACCTCCACGCCGTACAGCCCGCCGGCAAGTTCGGTTCCGTCCCACACCTCCACCGAGTGGGCGAAACCTAGATCGTGCAGGCGTCGATAGGCGGTGACGAACTCCTCGGTAATCCATCCGTGCGGCCGGGTCGGGTCCGCGCAGGCTCGCATGACCTCTTCGAAGCAACTATCGAAACTGACGGTGAAGCGCCGTACCGAACGAGCCAAGGAGCGCGACACCCGAAGATCGGGGAGGTCCAAGACGCCCCGCGGATCAGGAGACCACCAGCCCAGCGTGGATCCACCGCCAACTTCTGCCGCGATGTCCACCTCCATCGGGAACAACCCGCGGGAGTAACCACTGATAAGCGTTCCAGGATCTAGCCCACCGCCCACGAGCACCAAGTCCTGACCTGGCGGAGCCTGGGCGGGGTCGGGTAGATCCCACTCCGGTGGTGGAATCGGGTGCCTGGCTCCTGTCATCGGAAGGGCGCCGCTCTCGCAGGTCAGTTACGGCAGGTCAGTTGTGCCAGGTCATGGCCGCGGGCAGGAAAGGTGTTGTTCAACATCGGCAGCGGCATCCTCGCCGTACGCCGCTGCTAGCCGTTCCAGGAAATGCTGTTGGGCCAGTTCGTATTCCTGGGTACCGACTGTCTCGATGACGTAGGTCGCAACCAAGGAGCCAACCTGCGCTGAACGTTCGTCGGTGAGTCCCCAGGCTTGACTCGCGAGATAGCCGGCTCGGAAAGCATCGCCGACCCCGGTGGGATCAGCCTTGCGCTCTTCCTCGGGGACGCTCACCTGAACCGGCTCCACGCCGCGGCGCTCGATGCGGGCACCGTCTGGTCCCAAGGTGATCACCCGCACCTGCACCATCGAAGCCAGATCGGCGGACGTCCACCCGGTCTTCTGCTCGATCAGTGCGGCTTCGTACTCATTGGTGAACAAGTACTCCGCGCCTTCGATCAACGGCTTGATCTCGTCGCCTTCCATCCGCGCCAATTGCTGAGAAGGATCCGCTGCGAATGGGTATCCACGGAAACGGCATTCGTCGGTGTGACGTTGCATAGCTAACGGATCGTTGGCACCAATGAGAACGACGTCAGCCCCGCCAGTTTGATCAACGATGGGCTTGAGCTCGATGTTTCTCGCCTCAGACATGGCGCCTGGGTAAAAGGAAGCGATTTGGTTTTGTTCGATATCCGTGGTGCACACGAATCGGGCGGTGTGATGTGCATCGGAGACATGCACTCCGCGGGTGTCTACCCCATGACGCTGCAACCACGCTTCGTAGTCGGCGAAGTCTGGTCCCACCGCGCCGACGAGCACTGGGCTGAGGCCCAAGCACCCCATGCCGAAGGCAATGTTGGGCGCTACTCCCCCGCGCCGAATCTGCAGTTCCTCGACGAGAAAGGACAGCGAGACCTTGTCGATTTTGTCCGCTACCAGGGAATCGGAAAACTTTCCTGGGAAACTCATCAGGTGGTCGGTCGCTACGGACCCGGTAATCAAAATAGCCACGGATCAAGACCCTAGTGGCCAGCGATCCGCGCAACCCCGCCCCGTGTCTTCCACGGATAGCGCAGACGGTGTTGAGCAGAGTGCTGAGGTGCGGACTAGTGGAAGGAGTCTCCACAGGCGCACGACCCACCCGCGTTGGGATTATCGATCGTGAAGCCCTGCTTCTCGATGGTGTCCACGAAATCGATGGTCGCGCCGCTGAGATAAGGAGAGCTCATCCGATCGGTTACGACTCCCACACCGCCGAACTCCTTAACGATGTCTCCATCCAAACTGCGGTCATCGAAGAAGAGTTGGTAGCGAAGTCCTGAGCAACCACCAGGCTGCACGGCGATGCGAAGCGCGAGATCGTCTCGCCCCTCGGCCTCAAGCAGCGTTTTCACCTTCGAGGCTGCCGTCTCCGTCAAGATGATGCCTTCGGTGCCCTGATCAGTACCTTGCGCGGTCTCTGTACTCATATCTCCATCCTCATGGAACTAACTAGATCATGCACGTTGGTCCTATTGTGCCAACCAGGAGCGCGCCCCGGATATTCCCACTCTGGCATGACCACGCTGATTCGCCAAGGCCTCCCTTCGCGGGAAACCGTTGGATTTGGCACACTCGTCGTATGACAGGCGTATTCGTCGAGCCCGAGCCCACTCCCCTGGCTTTGCTGCTCCTCGGCCAGCAGGCCGATCCCGGTAGCGAGCGCGGCGTGGAGTGCCCCGGCGATCTGCCCGCCCCCTCAGACCCGGATCTCGTACAGCGAGCCCGGGCGGCCAAGGAGGCACTTGGTGACCGGCTCTTTATCTTGGGGCACCATTACCAGCGAGACGAAGTGATCCAGTTCGCCGACGTGACCGGCGATTCCTTCAAACTCTCCCAGCAAGCCGCGGCCCGCCCGGAAGCAGAGTTCATCGTCTTCTGCGGCGTCCATTTCATGGCTGAGAGCGCCGACATCCTCACCAGCGACGAACAGCAGATTGTGCTGCCCGATCTTGCGGCCGGCTGCTCAATGGCCGATATGGCCGAGATCGGCCAAGTCGAAGACTGCTGGCGGGTACTTGAGCGCGCTGGCGTGGCCGACACGACCATTCCCATCACCTACATGAACTCATCGGCTGCGATCAAGTCCTTCACCGGCCAGCACGGTGGCTCGGTCTGCACCTCCAGCAACGCTGAGCGAAGTATGACGTGGGCATTCGAACAGGGCGAAAAAGTTCTCTTTCTGCCCGACCAGCACCTCGGCCGCAACACCGCGGTCCGCGACCTCGGCCTTTCCCTCGACGACTGCGTCGTCTTCGATCCCCGCAAGGAAAACGGCGGGCTCACCGACGAGCAGATCCGGAGTGCGAAGGTGCTGCTATGGCGCGGTCACTGCTCCGTGCACGGACGCTTCACCGCTGAGTGTGTGGATGACGTCCGCGAGCGGGTGCCCGGGGTCACCGTGATCGTGCATCCCGAATGCGACTACTCAGTCGTGGAAAAGGCAGACCAGGTCGGTTCGACCGAGAAGATCATCGCAGCAATCGAGAGCGCTCCGGCGGGATCAAAGTGGGCGGTCGGTACCGAGTTGAATCTGGTCAAGCGACTCGCACTGCAAAACCCAGACAAGGAAGTTGTCTACCTAGACAAGACCGTCTGCTTCTGCTCGACCATGAACCGCATCGACCTTCCGCACCTAGTGTGGTCGTTAGAGAACCTCGCTGCTGGGAACGTCGTCAACCAGATCGTTGTCGATCCGGAAACTCAGCACTGGGCGAAGGTCGCCCTCGATCGAATGCTGGCGCTGCCGGGTCCTTCGCCGGCGCGCGACTAAGCCGCGGTCACTCGCAAGTCGTTACAAACCCGGGGCATCCCACACGGCGAACCATCGACTGAGGTTTTGCTCCATTGGCAGTTCACCCGTAAGCAAGTCCCGCACCTGCAACTCCATGACGTTGTTGCGCTGCTGCTCGCCGCCAGGAATGGGGGCGAAGGGATAGAAAGTTCCGGCCTTGTACAAGTAAACGAGGGCCAACGGGGTGTCCTCCGGTCCGCGGAAAGACACCAACGAGCACAGCAGTTGTGGTCCGAATCCGCCCTCCACCAAAGAGGTGTTCACCGCATGTGCGTCGGTGACCGCAGCTGCCACATCCGCAGGTTCTGTACATACGACGATCCAGTCGAAGCCGAAGGAGTCCTCCCGAATCTCGACAGGCGGCCCGCCGCCTGCATCGAGTAAGGCTCGAATTTCCGCCTCGATATCTGCGAAGGCGCGGCCTTCGGGGCTGCGGAAGGCAACCGATGCGCGGCCGGTCGGCACGAAGTCCATGGCGGCCTGCACGGTGATGGCCGCGGAGGGAATCGCGAACAGTGAATCAAGATTCGGTCGGGCTGGCTTGCGCCGCCCGAACACGGCATTGAGGAAACCCATCAGCGCTGACCGAGCTCCCCGGCGATCTTGGCCAACTGAGCCAGCCGCTTTTCCAACGGTGGATGGGTGGAGAACCATTGCTCCAAGGTGAACTCTCGCTTGCCGGCAACCGCAGGCGCGAAGGCGAAAGCGCTCACCGATTCCATCTGCCGGATGTCCTTGGTAGGAATACTCGCCATGTCCCCAGTGATCTTGGTCAGCGCGCTGGCCAACGCGGTCGGCTGGCCCGTGAGTAATGCAGCGCCGCGATCGGCGCCGAGTTCTCGATAGCGCGAGAGTGCATTGATCAGCAAGTACGAAATCAAATAGACCAAAACACTCACGACCATCACAACGAGGAAGATGACCGCGGTGTTTTGATCCCGTCGGCCGCGCATCATGGATCCCCACATCGCGCTGCGGACCATGAAGCCCGCCAGGATGGCAGTGAAGGATGCAACCGTCATGACGGTGACATCTCGATGAGCCACATGTGACAGTTCATGGGCCAACACGCCTTCGAGCTCGTCGCGGTTTAAGCGACGCAATAAACCTGTAGTCACAACAACAACGGAGCGATCTGGAGATCGGCCGGTGGCAAAGGCATTGGGAGCATCGTTGTCGGCGATACCGACCCGAGGCTTGGGCATATCAGCCATCGCGCACAGTCGATCCACGACGGCGTGCAACTGCGGTGCCTGTTCGGGGGTTACCTCAACAGCCCGCATTGCCTTCATCGACAAGGTGTCGGAAAACCACCACTGTCCGAACAGCAATGCGCCACTAATACCCAAGATGAGGATCGCGCTGAACCCAAGCGCATAAAGAGCGGCGGCCAAGATGACGTACATCAATCCCAAACCAAACAAGGTTCCGAACATCCGGGCAGTAAGTCCCCGATCGGTTCCGTACCTGGTTCTCGCCATCGACGTGGTGCTCCCTTCCCCTTGTTCTACTTGGCAATCTACCTGTCGGATAAGGGGCGGGCGACTTCGGCGATGGCGTTGGCGCACGCGTGCGGATCGGTCAGCATCCAGCAGTGATCGCCGCGACGAATAACGGGCTCCACGCCTGCCCGCTGCGCAAACTTGCGAGCCAGCGGAATGGGAAAGGTGCGATCGTCCTCGAGTAGTAGGTAACTGCTCGGAGTGTCGACATGGGCCACGTTGACCGGGTTCGGATCCAAATACGGGCCAAGCGGTTGGGGGGTCAAGTCGGCATAGGTGTCCCGGGCTTGGGCTTCCTCCAGGGTGGGGAAAAAGCGATCCCACGCAGTTTGGAAGGATGGCAGAAACGAGTTGTCCGGGGATTGCTCTGCCAATTCGAAGTACGACGGACGTCGCTCCTCGGGTATGGAGTCGATTCCCCGCTCCCCGGAACCGGTGATCAATGCCGCGATGTACATGACATGACAGATTCGGTCCGACCGAGCTGCAGTTGCAGCCGGCAGCGTCAAACCTGCGATCGAGTGGCCAACGAGTAGGACGTCGTCGTCGATGGCATCGATGTGAGTGGTGACAGAGTCAATGTAGGACTGCAAAGTCACGGATGAGCGCGAAGTGGTGTCTCTGCCCGACCCAGGAAGGTCGATGGCCGTGGAGTCGATCCCCGCACCACTGAGGTACCGCTGGACGTCGACCCAACACCACGCTCCGTGCCCACCTCCGTGGACGAGCAGGACGTGAGCCACGAAACCAAGCGAGCGCTACTGCTCGATTTCAGGCTTCTGCTCCGCCGACCCAAGTTCGTTCTTCATCGCCGCCAAAGTCGATTCAACCTCGGCTGTGCTGGCCATCTGCTCGAGTTCAGCGGTGATGGAATCCTTGCCCATGCCCATGGGATCTTCCAACGCACCAGATGCCATCAGTTCGTCAATCGCTCCGGCGCGTGCTTGCATCTCTTGGGTTTTGTCCTCTGCACGCTGGACCGCTAGGCCAACATCACCAAGTTCGTTGGAGATTCCCGAGAAAGCTTCATTGATCTTGGTGGTCGCTTCAGCTGCGGAATAACTGGCCTTGATGGTCTCCTTGCGCGTACGGAAGGACTCCACTTTGGTCTGCAGCTGTTGCGCAGCAGCGGTGAGCTTGTCTTCTTGCTCCTGGAGTTGCCCAAGTTGGGTCTGCAAATCGACGATCTGTTGATGGAGGCCGCTGCGTCGGGTCAGCGCCTCGCGAGCCAGATCCTCGCGCCCTTGCGCCAGGGCTGCTCGCGCCTGTCCCTCCAGCGTGCCTTCTTTTTGCTCAAGACCTTGGAGTTGGAGCTCGATTCGCTTACGACTCGTGGCGACGTCCGCCACCCCGCGGCGCACCTTCTGCAGTAACTCGAGTTGCTTTTCGTAGGAATAGTCGAGTGTCTCGCGCGGATCCTCCGCACGGTCGAGCGCCCGACTCGCCTTGGACTTGAAGATCATCGTGAAGCGCTGCCACAGGCCCATGGCCGATTCCTTTCAACGAACGCGAGTCTGTCCTGCCTCCCCCAGCCTAGGCGGCTGTCTCTCGGCTGTCCCGCGGACCCATCGCCCAGCCGGCGTTAGGCTTACCCCACCATGTCAATCATTCCCGGGTTCCGTCGTTCCGCCCAGCCTTCGGCACCGGATTCCGCCGCCGAAGCCCAGCCGGCTCCGGAATCGCAGGCACCCAAGGGCCGGGCCACCCCTTCCCGTAAAGAAGCTGAGTCTGCTCGCAAGCAGGGGCTTAAAGCCTCGGCACGAGGGCGCGGTGGATCCGCTGGCAAGGGCGGCAAGGAAGGAAAGAAGGCGGCCCGAGAGGCCGACCGTGAGTCCCGGGCACGCCAACGTGCCGGGATGATGATGGGTGACGAGCGCTACATGCCAGCTCGCGACCGCGGCGCGGGCAAGCGCTTCGTCCGCGACTTTGTCGATGCCCGGATAACCGTCGCCGAGTACTTCATTTTCATTGCGATCGCCGTTTTGCTCTTGGGCTTCATCCAAAACCCAGCCATGCAGTCCTTTGTTTCCCTTGCCTTCTTCGCTGTTACCGCTTTGATCATCATCGACACAATCATCTTGTTGGTGCAGCTGAATCTACGGGCGAAGAAGCAATTCCCGGAGAAGGCCGATCGACGCGGAATGATGCTGTACGCGATCATGCGCGCGCTCCAACTGCGCCGCCTTCGGCTGCCTCCTCCCATGGTCACCCGCGGTGGTCAGCCCATCAAGCGCGGACCGGATGGCAAACCCATCAAGTCCTCGTAGGTCACCCCCAACCTCCGTGTCCACTGCCAACCTTGAGCTGACTTTCCTCGGAGCCGCGGGGACGGTCACCGGCTCTCGGTTTCTACTAACCGCCGCAACAGGGCGGATACTCGTCGACTGCGGGATGTTCCAAGGACCGCGGGCGATCCGGCGCCGAAATTGGGAGCCCTTCCCGATCCCACCGAGCAGCATCGACGCCGTCATCGTTACCCATGCCCATCTCGACCACTGCGGCTACCTTCCAGCGCTCGTCAAGCAGGGCTTCCAAGGACCCATCTACTGCTCGCATAACTCAGCGCGGTTGATACCGATCATTTTGCGGGACAGCGCGAAACTGCAAGAGGAAGACACCGCCTACGCCCGGCGTTCCGGTTACAGCCGGCATGCCGAACCTCAACCCCTCTACGACGCAACCGATGCAATGGCAGCCATCGACTTGTTGGTCGGCCAGGACTTCGGCGAAACCTGGCCCGTCATTCCCAACCTCTCTGCCCGCCTCGATCCGGCGGGACACATCCTTGGGTCGGCCACCGTTTCCCTCACTTACTCAGGCACGCACTCGCAGGAGTCCAGCGACGCCCGCGTTGTCTTCAGCGGTGATCTGGGACGAGGCAACCATCCGCTGTTGAAGGGCCCGCACCTTCCGCAGGACGCTGACCTCGTGGTGATGGAAAGCACCTACGGAAACCGTGAGCACGAGGATGTCGATGCCGAACTCGAGCAAATGGCAGGTGCCATCACTCGAGCGATCGAGCGCGGCGGCACCGTGGTGGTTCCCGCTTTCGCCGTCGATCGCACGGAAGTCCTGCTGACCGCCATCCGCGCCTTGATGGATCAGCACCGGATCCCCCGCGTGCCGGTTCATGTCGACAGCCCCATGGCTCTGGCCGCATTCGACGTCTACCGCGATGCCATTGCCAACCAAGATCCGGAGATCACCACTGCAGCCCTCGCTGAAGGGGTCGATGCGATCGACATCCCGGACCTCCACCAAGCACGCACGCCCGATGATTCCAAGGCCCTTGACGTGCCAGGACCGAAGATCATCGTCTCGGCATCCGGGATGGGCAGCGGTGGCCGTGTCACCCACCACCTCAAGTACTTCCTACCCGATGCTCAAAACAGCGTGCTGCTTGTGGGCTACCAAGCATTCGGCACGACCGGCCAGCAACTACGTGACGGAGCTCGCAGCGTGCGCATCCATGGTCAAGATGTCCCTGTCCTGGCTGACGTCGTAGACATCGAGGCCTTCAGCGTGCACGCAGATCGATCCGAACTGTTGGACTGGATCGGTTCACCCCACCACCGACCTGGCGCCGCCTTCCTTGTTCATGGCGAAGAGGAGGCTGCCGCCGATCTCGCAGCAACGATTCGACGCGAGTTCGGGATCCCTGCGGTAGTAGCCGAGCATGGCCAAACGATTGAGGTGTCACCAACCGAAGTGGCTGGCTAGCTCAGTCGCGTAGTTCGCGCCCACGGGTCTGGACTCGGCGCGGTCTTTGCTAGCGCAAAGGCCCGTCGGTCATCCCCGACGCCGCATCAGGAACAGCCTGCAGGCCCAACTCCACAGGGGTGATCAAGCCACGGTGTCGCGGAAGCACCCGCACCGTGTAACCGAAGGGGCCGTTCTCCTCAAGATCTAGCGTGACCGTGAACTTCCAGCGGTTCTGTTCGTATTGCTCGACAGCCTCCATCGAATCGATTCGCGGATCGCGGAGACGATCGTCGCTGTCAACCCGGCCGCAGAGCAACTGCACGCTGACATCGTCGGGAGAGAGCTCACCCAAAGAAACGTAGGCGCGCACACCGATCGGTGAACCGGCGGTCAGGACGTCGGACACGCCCTCGGACTCCACGTGATCGACGCGCACTCCCGACCATGCTGCGCGCACTCGAGCTTTCCATGTCGCTAAAGAGCGAGCGGGCGCGTATGCATCCTCGGATATCGCCGCCGAGGATTGCGCTGCCGGCGCATACAACCGTGTGACGTAGTCATGAACCATGCGGGTCGCGAGCACCTTTGGCCCCAAGGACTGCAAAGTGTGCCGCACCATCGCAAGCCAGCGGTGCGGCAGGCCATCATCACCGCGTTCATAAAACGTGGGTGCAACCGAGTGGGCGATGAGGTCGTAGAGAGCCGTTGCTTCAAGATCATCCCGGCGGTCGGGATCATCGATGCCGTCGGCGGAGGGAATCGCCCAGCCGTTCTCGCCGTCGAACCACTCATCCCACCAGCCATCGAGAATGGACAGGTTGAGGGCACCGTTGAGCGCCGCCTTCATTCCCGACGTGCCGCTGGCCTCCAGCGGACGGATGGGGTTGTTCAGCCACACATCGCAACCCGGGTACAGCGTTTCGGCCATCTCGATGTCGTAGTCCGGTAGGAACACGATTCGGTGGCGAACATCCTCGCGATCGCTGAACTGGACGA
>Ga0209953_1000541_pt1 | contig 13410 bp, 7 predicted proteins | sample SalPonred_H2O_MG_FD_185713 | JGI IMG/M metagenome (GOLD analysis project Ga0209953, IMG submission 185713) | Salt pond water microbial communities from South San Francisco under conditions of wetland restoration - Salt Pond MetaG... | ecosystem: Environmental > Aquatic > Non-marine Saline and... | reverse complement strand
TTTTGGAAGCGTGGCGACGTGCGCGACTATTGCGAACGAGCGTTTGCAAGGGTTGGGGATGTTGCTCGCAATCTTGACGTGCGTTTATCTTTTCACCCTGGTCAGTTTACTGTACTTGCTAGCGAAAGTGAAGATATAGTAAATAGAAGCATAGAGGAGTTTGAATATCATGTTGATATGGCACGATGGATGGGCTACGGTCAATCGTTTCAAGACTTTAAATGCAATGTACACATATCGGGTAGAAAAGGGCCACAAGGTATTAAAGAAGTCCTCCCAAGACTCTCACCAGAAGCACGAAACATTATCACAATCGAAAATGACGAAATGTGCTGGGGCACAGATGCCAGTCTCGAACTTGCCGACGACCTTGCCCTCGTTCTTGATATACACCACGAGTGGGTCCGTGAAGGACATTACATTACACCCGAATCAGATCAATATAAGCGTATAGTAGATTCGTGGCGAGGTGTTCGTCCTGTGATTCACTATTCATTAAGCAGAGAGGATTTGCTTAATCTTCATCCTACTGATAAAAAGCCGGATATGGCAGAACTGTTAGATTGGGGATACAAAAAGCAAAAACTCCGTGCCCACTCAGACTATATGTGGAATACAGCCTGTAATGCGTGGGCAAAAGAGTTTTGGGAATACTCAGACATTATGGTCGAGTCAAAGTGTAAGAACTTAGCGAGCACGAAGCTCTACAAAGAATTTACTTCGCAAGCTTCAACACTTCCTCAACAAGATCTGCTTTCTTCCGACGCTTGTCAAGATCAACTTTGTGTTGCTTCTTAGCGTAAGCTTCTAGCTCGTCTTTGGTCATTTTGTTAAGATCGGTTTTTGTAATACCGGCTTTCTTACGACCACGCTTTTTAGGCTGTTCTTGTTTTGCCTGTGCAGGCTTTGCTTTTGGTTCTTCAATAGTAGGAGTGACTTTGGGTTTGTCAATGCCCACCCTACCTTCGCTTTCTGGTTTAGTATACAGCGATGATTCTTCTGCACCGAAAATTTTCTTTAAAAATCCAAACATTTTTTATTCTCCTTAAGGAAACTTATTTAATCTTTCTCTGTATATTAATATTTAGAAACTGGTAGATCAATACTAGCCGGCATATCCCAAATCTTTTTTTGCTCTACACCTTTACGCTGTGCAAATCTTTTAGCATCGCAGTCTGAACATACATGGAAATAGTTGTTGCTAAGACGCTTTTTATCCATGCTTCTTAGATCTCTTCTAAACTCGACATCACATGCATCACATCTTAACTCAACCACTGTTTTAATTCGGTTATAGGTGTGCTTCACCCCTAGCTTACTGGTTCTTGTGTATGAATTTTTTTCTGTTAGTTTGCCTAAATACATATGGTATTTACATTAAGCTTATAAAAATACTAGATAAATACTATACTAAATGATCAGATAGGACTACCATGGCAAGAAAAATTATTGATATCGGTGCAATCGGCAATGATGGCACCGGTGATAGCATTAGAGATTCCTTTCGTAAGGTTAATGATAACTTTAGAGAATTATACAGTTCCCTAGGACTAGGTGAACGATTAACATTCATTGGCTTAGATGATACTCCCGAAACTTTTATCGGCAGCGATAATGGTATTTTAGCTGTTAACCAAACTACCGACGGTGTTGTTTTTAAACAACTAGTTGGTGGGACAGGAGTTTCTGTTGATCAAACATCAAATCAAAATGAAATTGTTATCAATTCTCAGTTTGCAGATGTCGGCGGGGATCCAAGTCCTAGTTTAGGAGGTCCGTTAAATGCTTTCAGTGCTGCCGGGAGAAATATTATAGGTAACCTCCCTGATATTAGATCTGAATCCGAAGTATCGGATTCAATAAATGATTTAACTAATGTTCATGGAATATCGTCAGCAAATCCAGATAGATTAGTTGTTAATAAGGGATATGCAGATTCTAAAATAAGTCTTGCGGGAGTTGAAGCTATAGATCCTGCAACTGGGGTTGCTAACGAAGCATATGGTAGAATGACCGGGCCGTTAGTTCTTTCAAGAGATCCTGAAGATTCTGACGATGTAGTGTACGGAGGTTTTGTTGCAGCAACAAAAAGATATGTTGACAACTCGGCATTTGGTAGTAGTGTAAACTTATACGTTGCAAAGAGCGGACAAGACGATCGTGCTGGGATTAGTGCAGAGTTGCAAGGCCGTGCGTTAGCATATGCTTATAAAACTATAGAAGCCGCTTTAAAGCGAGCAGAAGAAATTGTATTAGAATCGCAGTTAGAAATCGGCCCTTATAAGAAAGTTTTAACATACAACAATGGAGCTAGTATTGCTACATTAACAACTATTGCTTCATCGCCGACTTCCGGTACTGGATTTGCTGGTTCTGTAAGGATGAGTGTCGATAATGTAACATTAGTCAACGGTGGAACAAACTATCGAGTTGGTGATATTGTTTCTCTCGTGGGCGGGACAGGTTCAGCAACAACTATAGAAGTATTATCAACAGTATCCACTCCTGGAGCCATTTCTAGTTTTAGAATTATTAGTTCTGGACTTTATTCGTCATTACCTGGTTCTGTAAATGTAACAAGCACATCCGATAGTGTACTCGGATTAGGGGCTATTTTTAACGTTACATACAAGGTCGCTAGTGTTAATATTACAAACGGTGGTACCGGATACAGTTTAGTTTCAGTAAGAATTATACCGGATCCTGGCGACGTCGGAGTAGTTTCAGCATTTGGTACCGCAGTTGTATCGGCAGGTGCAATATCCGATATTGTTATCACCGATCCTGGTTCAGGATTTACATTGTTGCCGTCTCTTACGGTTGATTTACCTAGATTCTTAATTAAAACAGAAGGATTTAGAACTGATTTTACAGGTGATGTTACCACCGACACTCCCGAAGCCATTCGTGGTAGGGATATTAGAGAAGGTTTATTTTTAAGAGGCGAATCATCAGGTGCTCTTGCACAGATACTTGCACACGACGGAAGTCTAGACAGTGACGGAAATGAGATTTTCGATGTTGATATTATATCTGGAAAATTTATAGAAGACGAAGTTATATCCTACGGCGATAGAGCCAAGGTTCAACAAATAGCTGTATTTGTAGAAGCTGGTATTTACGAAGAAAATCTTCCGTTAAAAGTCCCAGCTAATGTTGCTATCATTGGTGACGAATTCCGTAGAACTATTGTTAGACCAAGACCAGGTACATCAAGTTCACCGTGGGCATTTCAAAAATTTAGAAGAGACCTAACCATAGGATCTGCGCAATCGTCTCAGTGGACTTACGATGGATTATTAGATAATTGGGAGTTAGAAGCTAGAGATGGCGATTTAATTCAAATTACTAATAGAGTTTTTGGCCACCATTATTTATCCGACAGTTCTGATCCAGTTTATCCCAAAGTAAACAATCGAGGTGATTATACTTCGGCAGCGGCTTTAATATCTGTTAATAAAGAGTTTTTACAAAACGAAGTTATATCTTGGATTTCGAATCAAATCGAAACTAATACAGCACCGTTTACTGATTCGTTTGAATATAATGAAGAGTTATGTAGAAGAGATGTTGGATTAATAATCGATGCAATGGTATTTGATCTTAGATACGGAGAATACAATAGGACTATCAGTGCTGGTTTAAAATATAGACAGAATGCCAGCGGATTGATTGCTATTACTACTCAGCTATCAGAAACAGTTGCTGCTATTAGTCATCTTGAAACATTAGTTTTAAACATTATAAGTAATACTGAAATTGATCCAGTATTTAATCCCAACTTTTCACAAATTATAGATCCAGCATTTATTGCAGAAACTGGATCAGAGACTGTACTCGGCGAGTTATTTGACGCACTAATAGATGTCTTAGAAGATTCGGGTAGTGTAAACTATCCAAAAGACAATGAAGATCTTGATATTTTCTTGTGTAATGATGCTGTAATTATTCGAGCAATTACGTGTCAAGGACATGGCGGTTTTATGATGGTTCTCGACCCGCAAGGTCAGATACTTGCTAAATCTCCGTACTGTCAAGAATCTGCATGTTTTTCAAAGAGTATAGATAGCCAAATATTTGCAGGTGGTATGTATGTAGACGGATTTACTGGAAATTTACAGTTTTTTCATGAATCATCAGCAACTACAACTAGAATAGGAGTTAGCGGATTAGATAGATTCCCAGAGTTACCAGCTAGCTTTATTGTTGACGATCAAGTCTATAGAATTAACTATGTGCGAGATTTTGTTTATGATCCAAATGGAAGTTCTGCTACATTTGTATTAGACGAAACTGCCCCGTTTACAGAAACTCCGGGTTCTCAAACTTGTACAATTTCTGTTGGTGACCCGGCTGTGATTACAAAAGCTGATCACGGGTTGCAAGCTGGTGCTACTATTAAATTTTCTAGTACAGGAACATTACCTACAGGATTAAGTTCTGAAAAAGATTATTATGTATTAGGCGGCGGACTCACTCCAAACTCTTTCCAAATTACTGAAGTATTTGGGACAGATATTCCTGTGGTAACTACCGGTGCCGGTAGTGGCACACACACTTATCAAAGATTATATGAAGTTCTTATGCCTGGTAACAGAAGTATGTTGTCAAACGATTTTACACAGGTAAATGATTTAGGATACGGATTAGTAGTTGCTAACGGCGGGTTAACAGAAGCTGTGTCAATGTTTACTTACTACAATCACATTAGTTACTATGCAACCACAGGCGGTCAAATAAGATCAATAGGAGGTTCTAGTGCTCACGGTAACTATGCTCTTGTAGCAGAAGGCGCAGATCCATTAGAAATTCCAACACCTACTGATCTTTATTACGATTTATCACAAAGTGTTAAATGTTTTAATCCTGGAGGTACTTTTATAAACGCTCCGGGCGGTTTAACAATATTTGTTACAGATTACGATTATGAGCCATTACCTAATTCAGAGTTAGAAGTTGATCACGGTAATCGAATATTTAGGTATCCTGTGACCTCTATAACCACAGACGGTCTGCCTGCAGGTGTTGTTAGATTAAATTTAACTAGTGATTCTACTGGTAACTTTGATGGATTATTTGCTGAGATTCCAGACGGGGAAAAACTAACACTAAGATTGAACAGTACTATTATTTTAACAGGCGGGTTAGAAGATGTTGCTGTTCGTCCTAGTACAGGACTTGTATTTAATGAAAGCACAGAAGTATATCGTGTTATTCAATTTACCTCATATACCGATCCTGTTAATCCTGATTATGATCTTCAAGTTACTACGGGCGATCCGGGAGAATTTGCTGTCCTTATAACTGTTAACTCGGATGGTTCATCAAATGTAGTTGCCAGTGAAAGACATGGGCTACGACAAGGTGATGAAATTAAAACAACTTCCAATGTCGGTTCTAGTGGGTTATCTCCTAATACATCTTATTATGTAGGTGATGTTGCAGATTATGACGAGTTCAATGTTGTTGATATTAGTGGAACTCCTGTAACCGTAGGTGCTGGTAGTCTACAGTTTATTAAACCACATGAGTTGTTGATTGGTTATACTATCAATTTTACATCTAGTACAGGACTAGCTGCTGACTTGCCAGAAGGATTAGAGGCGGGAGTAACTTATTATGTTGTCGAGGACGGATTAACCGACTTTACTTTCCAAATTTCTGCACAACGAAACGGTAATCCGTTAGAAATAACCAATATAGGAACTGGAATAATTCGATACAGTATGGTGGGATTAACTCAAACTAACTTGAGGGAAAACTACAACTATGTCGATTTAACAATATACCAACCTGGAGAATTTGTAGGTGCTACTACTGATGTAACTATATCAATTGCAACAACAGCACTATTTACAACCGTTGGAGCACACAGTTTAAATATAGGTGATGTTATAGCTTTTGAAACCACAGGTAGTTTACCTACCGGTATGAATGAGAGTAGAAACTATTTTATTTTTAGTACACCAACAGCAAATACATTTACTATTAGTACTATACCTTCCGGATTGGTAGGAGCGATTGCAATATCTACTAGCGGAACACAAAGCGGAACTCATAGTTTTGGCTTAGTTACAGGTAGAGCTGGTGATGATAATTTTGCAGTCGTACCGGTTGCTCCAGAAGAAAGGGCTAGAATTCCTAATTCGAGATTTGTATTTAAAGGTGAAGAGTATGTTATTGATCAATACGAATCAGAAGCGGATATCTCTGAACCATATGCTAGAATTACATTAAATCGAGTTTTAGAAGATTCTATCATAAATTTTGATAGTTCATATACTGTTAAATCTGGTGTCCCTATACGATCTATCGGTTCGAAAGGAACATTGACAATTCGTATTTCATTAGTGAGAGTTACGTCTCACGATTTATTAGAAATCGGAACTGGTAGCTATGCTGATACTAACTATCCTAATGAAATATACGGATCACCTGTTAATGTGTTTGATGAAGCAAAAGAAGTTGAAGAACGAGATGTTGGGCGTGTATTCTTTGTTACTACAGATCAGTTTGGTAACTTCAAAGTAGGTCCTTACTTTAAGGTAGACCAAGGTACAGGTACAGTAACATTTGCGGCCAGCATTGCACTTTCGAACTTGGATGGTCTAGGATTTAAGCGAGGCGTTCCGGTTGCTGAATTCTCTGTAGATAGTACGTTCTCAGACAATGCTGTTGACACAGTACCAACAGAGAACGCTACTCGAATATACCTCGAAAAACGATTAGGTATTTCACACACAGGACAGATTGTAGCAGATGCTGAAATAATACCACCATTTAGCGGTGGTTTCATGGCTCTCGATGGTCAGTTAGCCATGAAGAATATAATGGATCTTGGTGATAACAAGATTATCACTGTTGCAGATGCTACGAATGCACAAGATGCAGTAAACTTGAGAAGTTTAACTATAGATAATTTCCAAGATTTTGATATTGATGAAGTAGAATCCAATGACATTCTTGTGATGAGCGGCGTTGGTAATACTATACAAAATGCTACAGTAGTCGGCGATGTTAGTTTTGATATAGATTCTACTGCACATACTATCGATATACAAATTAATCCAGATACAATCATAAACGCAGATGTCAAATCAGATGCGGCTATTGTACAAAGTAAACTAGCAATGAATGCTGCCACAACTAGAGCAAATGCTACTGGTATTGCACAAGCAGACCTCGGGCTTGCAAGTTTTGACAGTGCGCAATTTACTAGCACTAATGGTTGGTTAACTGTCAAAGATAACGGTATTGTTGTAGAAAAAATTGAACAAATAACAGGTAAAAGTGTTTTGGCCAATAACTCGTTGACATTAGGAAATGTGGATGCAGTATTATATACCACCGTTGTTAACGACGGAGGAGCACTTAAAAAATCACAGTTTAGTTCAACTGGATTTATAAGAAGAAATAGTTCAGGAAGTTTTGCACTCGATGGTGATTACTCTATTATAGAAAGCTCAAGTGCATACGGCGGGATTTCAGATAATAATAAAATTATTACTAGAGATTCTCAAGGTGACTTTGGTGCTAGAATAGCATCCTTTAGTCAAGTAGTTATTGATACTAATGTTGTTTTAGATAGTGAGACTTCAGTTGACGGATTAAGTGGTTTTATTGAAGTATTTGCTTGGGACGGAGTTGGAGGGCTTGTATTATCTAATGGCGACAATGCAAGCGAAAGGAAAAATCAGTATAGAAATGACAGTCACGAATTCCAAACACAAAACGGTAGTAATCCTGCTCCGATATCTTGTTCGCAAATTACTACAACTGCAATAACTACAGGTGGGCAAACAACTACTGGTACGGTGACTGGTAGATGGAGTCTAGTAGGTACTAGTAGATTCGAAGCAACATATAGTGCTGATCTTGCAGAATACTACGAAGGCGACCAAGAGTACGATGTAGGAACTGTTTTAATATTCGGTGGTGACAAAGAAGTTACTACTACAACAAAATATGCAGATACAAAAGTTGCTGGAGTCGTAAGTGACAACGCTGCATACAGTATGTACGGTGCTTGTCCTGGATTGAAAAATCTTATAGCACTACAAGGGCGTGTGCCTGTTAAGGTTATAGGAAAAATACAAAAAGGCGACCTTATTACCACAAGCGAAATAGCGGGTGTTGCGTGTGCAGTATTAGGTGATGCTAAAACAGGTACAATAATAGGAAAAGCATTGGAAGACTATGATTCAGAAAATGATGGTATAATCGAAGTAGCGGTAGGGAGATCATAATGAGTGGAGCACCAAGAAATATAAGCCCTGGATATCCTCCACTACTATGGAGTAATGTAGAAGAAGCCTTCCAGGACATAAATCAAAACTTTAACGAATTGTATGCTACTATTCAAGCAGACGGTAGTACACAGGTGGTAAACTTTGCAGCATTATATGACGATGTTGCTCCTGCGGTTGACAATGCGTACACTCTCGGTAAAGAATCTTATAGATGGAAAGAAATTTATATAGCCGGGTATGCTGATAACGAACTTGATGAAAATAACGGCATATGGGTAGAATCAGCACAAATTAGAGGAATAGATAATACCATAGACCTTCCTTCAAATTCTACCGTTGCTGGTGAATTAATTATAGATCCTAATAAAACATTCTTTAAAAGTGTGGAAATTGACAACGGTAATCGTATAGAAGCCGACGAGTTTATAGACACCCTTAATTTAATCAGCGGTACAGCAATACAGTTGAGTACAGATTCAGCTGCTGAAAGTATTACTATAGACAACACAGGTGTTACTAGTTTATTATCTGGTAGCGGTATAAGCGTTAGCGGTTCTACAGGGGCTGTTACTGTAGGTAATACCGGTGTACTAAGTGTTGCAAATTCATCAACACTGCCTGCGGGAAGAACAGTTGGAGCTGGTATTGCTGTAGATACTAGCACAGGAAATATTACACTAACCAACACGGGTATTTTAAGTGTAGAAGGTGGTTTTGGTATAACAGTTAACATTGATACTGCAACCGGTATTGCAAACGTCGTTAACACAGCACCAGCGCAGGCGGCCTTCCAAAGAATTAGACTATCTGGAGACACATTAGGCGTTAATGATGTTATTGCTGACACAACTAATGATATATTAACATTAATCAGCGGTACAGGTATTACAGTTACAACTGATCCTATAAACGACTCAATAACTTTTAGTTTCAATCAAGAAACAGATATTACCGGTAGTGTATTTGCAAACGACAGTACACTATTAGTCGATAGTGTCGATGGTGTTATTCTTGCACAGTATTTACAGGGCACTGCAACTATAAATGTTGTAGGTGATCTAACAGGAAATTCTACAGGATTCCATACAGGCGATGTTAAAGGATCAGTGTTCGGAGATGATAGTACCAAACTGGTGGACGCTGTTGAAAGTAAGATTGTTGGCATTGTTGAAAATGCTTCTGTTTCTACAGATAGTGTAACAACAAATAACCTGTCTGTAAACGGTCTAGCAAGAATAGGCGAACATTGGCCGTTTAATAATGGCTCTGACGATATAGGACGAGTAGATAATACATATAGAAACATTTATGCTACAACACTTATAGGCAATGTTCAAGGAAATGTCACAGGCGATTTGTCTGGTAGTGTTTTTGCTGATAACAGTACTAGATTAATAGACGGTACTGAAGGCGTTATACACGCTGAATATCTACAAGGCACTGCACAAATAGATATTAAAGGCAGTGTATTTGGTGATGACTCAACAGTTATCATAGATGGTGCTACAAGTACAGTTACTGGTAAGATCGCTCCTAACGGAACTACTCCTGGAAGTGAATTTGCCGCTGGCGAGAGTGGTGAGATTAGAGTAGATGATGATTATATTTGGGTTAAAACCCCTACCACCGGAGCGTGGAAAAAAGTAGCATTAACAAGTTTTGGTAGTTAAGGGGCGATAAATGGCAAAACAATCAATTAACATAGGCACCAGTGCAAACGATAGAACTGGTGATAGCCTACGCTCTGCTTTTAATAAGATAAATGAAAATTTTACAGATTTATACACTGCATTAGGCTTAGATTCAGGAGGACTTAATTTAGGTGCTTTTGAATTTACAGGTAGCACACTTACTACAACGGACAGCAGTGCCGTAGTCATAGATCAAGCATTAAATGTGACAGGAACTTTATCTGTTGATGGCGAATTTGAGATAACCAAACATGGTGATAGTTCGTTACCAATTGATGCAACTAATATAGAAGGCTGGGTAGAAATTAAACTTGACGGGGAGATAGTATATCTTCCTTACTATAAATAATATAAAGAGAGCGTGTAAATGGCAATCCAAACAATAAACATCGGCAACAGAGTAAATGACGGGCTAGGCGACGATCTACGCACCGCATTTGAGAAAGTTAATGCCAACTTCGCAGAACTAGGAGCACAATTAACTGTAACTGGCACAAATTTAGGTGAAGCAGGTGCAGGTGTTTATAAAGATAATGATGGCGGTGTACTACAGTTTAGAAATTTAGCCAGTGGCACAAAAATTCAACTAGAAGAACTAGACAACAGTATCATCATTAATAGCACACAGCCCGATGCATTTACCAGAATCGATACAGACAGCGGTAATGTGCGAGCAAGTGTATACGATCAAATTACTCTCCAAGGACAACAAGCACCAGGATCTTACAAAAACACCAAAGACATCGAAGTAACCACAAACGGTAGTAGCGTATTGTTCAAGACTGTTATACCTGTTACTGAAATACTACAAACCTACGATTTTGGTCCTATAAATGGGGATTTTACAGACACTACTCAACTGTCTCTCGCAGCCGCTAATGTAGATTTTGGTACCATACAGTTACCAAGTAGGGTTGATTTAGATCTCGGAACACTGTCCTAAGGAGGGTCAATGGCTGTTACTTGGAATACGCCATCAGGAAGCTTGGGCATTCTAACAGAAAGAAACACGATAACAGTACCATTAAGTGCTGTAAGCAATCTTGGTGATGTAACTTATTCGATTATTGCTGGAGGCTTACCTCGTGGACTGAGAATCAGCGGAAACAATATAGTTGGATCGCCCACTGAAGTCCGTCGGTTTACAGAAAGTCGTTTTGTCGTTAGAGCAACAGACGGTGTCGATAAAAAAGATCGCACATTTAGTTTAAGTGTAGACGGTGCCGATGCTCCAGAGATTTTAACACCCGAAGGATTTTTAAATGTAGGCAACGGTGATGCATATTTTATTTTAGATAATGCTCCTGTAAACTTTCAAATATCTGCTACAGATCCTGATTTAATTGCAGGAGATAATCTACAGTTTTATCTAGTACCGAACACAGGAGAATTACCTCCAGGATTAAGTTTGTCGAGCACAGGAATAATAAGCGGATTTACCAGTCCTATATTTTCTATTGTAGAACAAGCTGGAAATACAGGTGCATATGATACACACACTTTTGATACAATACCTCTAGACATTGGCAATGTAAACACCAACGGATTTGATACATTTTTCTATGATCTTCAAACCTACGATTATAACGAACCTAGTCAGGTACCTAAAAGACTAAGCAGAATTTATACATTTACTATAGGTGTTACAGATGGTGTAAACACTGAATCAAGAACTTTTAAGATTTATGTTGTTACAGAAGAGTTTTTGAGATCAGACAACAATATTGTACAGGTTGATACTAACCTATTCCAAGCGGACAGTGACGGTAATAGAGTTCCTTTTTGGATTACAGATAGTTATCTAGGGCGTTTTCGTGCCAACAACTATGTTACAATTCAACTCGATGTTTATGATCCTCCAAGTTTGCCTGGTACTATAGGATACTTTTTTAATACAGTAAATCCTGATGCAACTGTTAGTGAACTACCTCCTGGAATGACTTTAGATAGCACAACTGGTGATATTGCAGGATCAGTGCCTTATCAAGCAGCAGTTACAAAAACCTATAACTTTACAATAACAGCGGTAAACTTTCCTGCAGATTTAGCCGATGAAAATTATACACTAGTTGGAGATTGGAATTTTGCAACACGATATCAACCAACACAAGCAGTAAGATACAACGGTTTAATTTACATTGCACTAAAAGAAAATCAAAACCAGTTTCCTGCAGAGAATGAGTTTTGGTCATTAGGTGTTAGTACTGTAGATCGTACATTTAGTATAGATGTTATAGGTGAAATAGAAAGTGCTATTACTTGGATTTCTCCTAGTGATCGAGGAACTATTAAACCAAACCAACCTAGTAAACTGTTTGTAGAAGCAACTAGTACAATCTACGGTGGAAAGGTAGTATATGATTTAGTCAGTGGTGAACTACCTCCCGGATTAACCTTTCTACCTACAGGAGAGATTGTAGGTAAGGTAAGACAGTTTGCTGATAGTGATAACACAGGATTAACAAGATTTTACGAGCGTGACAGCAGTTTAGAAGATTCAAGTGGTAGTTTCAATTTTAATGTAACATTTGACGGCAGTAATACACTGTTTGATAAAACTTTTACATTCACGGTTAGAGCAAGAGACTATGCACAGTTTGCAGAATCTCTGAGAGATTTTACCGTAACCGTAGTATCAGATAATCAAAAAACATTTGCGAATCTATATGCTACCGCTCTTCAACCTAAGAGCAAGCGATTAGACTGGATTGGATTTATCACAAACAACGAAATCTTCGATCCCAATGATTTGTATAGATACGGTGATCCAAACTTCAGTGTACAAAGTAATTTAAAAGTATTGATATATGCTGGCATAGAAAGCACAAATGCCGTAAACTATGTTCAGGCTATGAGTAGGAATCATTATCGTAAGAGGTTTTTATTTAATGATGTAAAAGTTGCAAAAGCAAAAGATCCTATTACACAAGAAACCGTTTATGAAGTTGTATATGTAGATGTAAAAGACGAATATGAAAAAAATGGCGTTAGTATCAGCGACACAATACAATTAAAAGACAACATAGAAAGTAAAGTACTAATTAGTTACGATGCTATCAGCGTCGACAGTGATATACCATTTGCCAGTGATGCAGATCATCAACGAATATTTCCAAATGGTGTTAAAAATATGAGAGATCGAATTAAAATTATCGGCGATCGTGATAGAGAGTTTTTACCGTTGTGGATGCGTAGTATCCAAGATACATCAACTTACGAATTAGGTTATACAAAAGCATTAATATTATGTTTTGCCAAACCAGGCAGAGCACTAAGTATTACAGCAAAAATACGAGCAAATGGATTTGATTTTAAACAGTTAGACTTTGAAAGTGATAGATATATAATAGATATTTTAGACGGAGAGATAGAGGATAAATACCTTGCATTTCCGCAGATTGGAGAAAAATTACCGTGAGTAGCATTAACCATTTAGGTATTAACGAAAACTTTCCTGTAGCAGGTCAAGA
>Ga0209953_1000539_pt1 | contig 13432 bp, 13 predicted proteins | sample SalPonred_H2O_MG_FD_185713 | JGI IMG/M metagenome (GOLD analysis project Ga0209953, IMG submission 185713) | Salt pond water microbial communities from South San Francisco under conditions of wetland restoration - Salt Pond MetaG... | ecosystem: Environmental > Aquatic > Non-marine Saline and... | reverse complement strand
TCGAAACTAACGTGCTCTGGCAGCAGCACGGCCTGATCAGAATGTAAGGCAATGTATTGAGCGCAGGTGCCCATGGCGCGCTGCCACTGGCCATTCCAGATCCAGACGCGCTCGCCCACGCGGCCCGGTTCAACATCTGGACCCACGGCATCGATCACCCCAGCTCCATCGCTGTGCGGGATGATGCGCTCAAATGCCGGGGGACGCCCGGCACGGGATTTAACGTCCGAGGGGTTCACGCCCGAAGTGTGGAGTTGCACGCGCACCTCGCCTGGGCCCGGAACCGGCGTGTCCGACTCACCCAGTGTCAGTACATCGTGGGCTTTACCGTTTTTACTGTAAGAGATAGCTTGCATGGTGGGCTCGCTGTAGTTTGCGCTAAGGACACAGGTCTGAGAGGCTGAGGCTAAATCAGTTCGGATAGTTCAGACTGAGCCCGTACCGGCGTTGTTCTTAGACGCTTTCTTGATTGCCAGGCCAATGAACAACAGCGTCCAGCCTTGCAGCAGCAGTTCAATAGCCAACAACAAACCGGGCACCCACGTGGCGCCTTCGGGCCAGCTGTTCAGAATCATGACACCCAGCACAATCGAGAGCACGCCAGATAAGGCAGGCCAGAACACGCCACCGCCTGAGCCGTTTTGAATGGCGGCGATGATGCGCAAGACACCCGTAATTAGAAATAGGGCGGCTAGCCAAATGGTCAGGCCTTCCAATGCAGCCAACGGCGCCATCCAGACAAAGACACCAAGTGCGATGTAAAGCGCAGCAAAGAAGGATTGAATGAGGAAGGTTTTCCAGCCCTTGGACTGAAAGGCGTGAATGCCCATGAAGACGCCACCGACCAGTGCTACCGCACCCAAAATACCAATCGACGCATAAGAAAACGCGGTTTCAGCAATCAGCCCAAGTGTGCCGCAAACGATCAACAGCACCCCGATGGCAATCAATTTGCCAGAGTGTTTAATGGCCTCGCCAAATATCTGTTTTTGTAGCGGGGTAAGTTTGGGGGTGTTGTCGTTTTGCATGCGAGTCTCAGTTGTCAAGATGAATAGGACAGATCATACCAATGTGCGGCGTGATAGGCGTGCGCAGGGTGGCAGGGTGGCGGGGTGGTTACGGAGGGCTAGTATGAACGCCCACTACGCACGTCACATTGTGCATTCATCAAAAATCGGGTTTACTTGCCGCATGACGAATTTTTTACCGCCCGAGTTTGATCAAAGACGCCTGTTGCACGACGAGGTGCATGCACGCCCAGTCGGTCAGGCCCCACACCCTGTCGTGGTGTTCTGTTTGGCCGTGGTCAATCGTGATGTCACCCGCGATCAAGAGCTAGAACATCTAGGTAAGCTCAACTCTGGTGCTGACATCGAGCAGATCGCGGGCAATTTTGCTCGTATGCGTCTCGCCAATGGAGAAATCAAGTGGGAGCGTCACACTGAGTTCACCCGCTACACCATCGTGTTACCCATGGGGTCAGATCAGACGCCATCGGTCAGCAGTCCAGTTGTCTGGTTGGCGCAGGTACGCGAGTCTCAGACTCCCTTTGCGCCATGGTTGGCCGGTGTGCCAGGTCAGACCCTGGCCGCAGTAGAAGTCACCGTGCTGGTGACGGTGGATGATGTGTTGGAGCAGGGCTTGTCGTTCGGACGCGACTGGTTTGGTGAGCCTACGTTGCTGACGTCTAGGCTTGGCACGCAAGGCCATTCTCTGGTTTTAACGGATTTCCAGGTTCAGGCAGATGGCGTTGAACGAATGCTGGTTCTGACGCCGGCGCATACATCGCCTGCGCGTGTGGGGCGCACAGCCCATCGTTTGATTGAAATGGAGATTTATCGCCTGATGGCCCTGCAAGGTCTGCCAGTGGCCAAAGCGCTCGGTGCGCAATTATCTGCTGCAGAGAATGCGCTCGCGGCCATTGCCCGGGAAGTAGAGAGTGGTACCAGTCAAGACCATGAGATGTTGCATGACTTGGCATCACTGGCGGCAACCATTGAGCGTGCTAACGCGGATCATAACTATCGGTTTTCTGCGACGGCTGCGTATCACGACATTGTGTTGCAGCGAATCAAAGAGCTGCGTGAAACACCAGTCTCGGGTATTCAGACCGTGGGCGAGTTCATTGAAAGGCGTCTGGGGCCTGCCATGGCCACGGTTGATGCCACAGCCAAACGCCTAGAGTCGTTGTCGGAACGGGTCAGTCGGGTCAGTGACTTATTGCGCACACGCGTGAACATCATGACCGAACAACAAAACCAGCAGCTACTAGAAAAGCTCACCCGTGGCCAGGCGCTGCAACTCAAACTGCAGCAAACCGTCGAAGGTCTGTCGATTGCAGCCATCTCGTACTACGTGGTGAGTCTGGTTTACTACCTAGCCAAAGCAGGTAAGTCTGCCGGTGTATTGTCGGTCTCACCAGAGATTGTTGCAGGCGTGGCGATTGCCCCCGTCGTCATTGGTGTCTGGCAGGTTGTGCGTCGTATTCACCGGGCGATAGCTAAGGATTAGGGTAGCCCCCGCGCTGAATGTCAGTTTCACTGACTCCCTCATTCGGAGGCCCTCTAGGCTTACGCGTGTTTAGGGCACAGGATAAGATTAATCAGCCTCAAGCCGTGCTCCATTGTTTGGTGGTTCGTTACGCGTCCTCAATCGTATTGGGCTCATGAACGTCTGTGTGCTCTCATATCTCAAGCGGCAATTAGCTGGTTACGGTAATTTGGCTTGCCGGGTTTGCCACCAAATTTCTGATGCGAAGGCCCTCGTCTTTGGGTAGGCGCAAGTATCGACTGCATTGGTGCCAAGTGCGTCGATTTCTTTCAGTTGCCTCGTGCGTAAGAAGCCCACAACTCAGTAAGAACCCTTAATTGCTCATTTATCTCTTGAGTCACGATTCACATTTATGTATTGTTGTTTCATAAATATGAAAAAGAAGAGACAAAATGGCGCAAAATTCTGACGATCTTCCCATTGTTGGGCTTGGCATTCCATTTGAGCAATGGACAGTGGGACGTAAGTTCCGAACCATTGGACGGACAGTGACTGATGCCGACATTACTAATTTTGTGTGTGTTACGGGCATGCTCGAGGTGCTGTTCACCAACCTTGACTATCTCGAGAACGAGTCTCTGATTAAAGGGAGGCTGGCTCCTGGTGCCTTGATCTATACCTTTGCGGAGGGCTTGCTGATGCAATCGGTCATGCAGCACACAGGACTTGCATTTCTTGGGCTAGAGCTAAGAGTCAATAAGCCAGCTTTTGCGGGCGACACGATCCACGTTAGATGTGAAGTAACCGAGGCAAGGCCAACATCCAAACCTGGAAGAGGAATCGTCACGGCGGCGAATGATGTATTTAACCAGCACGGCGATTGCGTACTTTCGTACACAGCTACACGCATGGTCAAGCGTTTTGATGGTCAGTAAAAAGTAGTAACTATTTCAGGCGGTTCAATTTCTTCTGGAGGAGGGGAAATCATCATGAGAGTGATCTCTAAAACAATAGCTCAACTGAGTGTAGTAACTTTGGCTGCGTCGGCGGCTGCTTCTGTTAGTGCTCAAGAGGTAGTTATTCCACTTGCAACTTGGGGCGGCGCCAACCATATAAATGTGCGTCACTTCGTACCAGCTTTGGAGCAGGCCATGCAAGATGCTGGCCCGAATAATCTGGAGCTGCAGCACTTTCCAGGCGGGCAGTTGGCTGAAGATAAGGACATGCCAATTGCTATTCCTACCGGTAAAGTCAAATTTGGCTGGATCACGACCAACGGCTGGACCGGCACGGTTCCTGATACGCGGATCATGGATGCACCAACTGGCCTTACCATGAAGCAACTCGATGGTCTAGTAGATCAGCCCAATGGTTTATTCGACGTTTTGGAAAAGAAGTTCGAACAAAAGAACGTGGTGCTGTTAGGAATGGCTGACCTTGGGCCGCCCGCAATCACTTCTACAAAGCCCATTAAGTCACCGTCTGACTTGAAAGGCTTAAAAGTGCGAGTTTTCTCTGAGGGGCAGGCTGAAGCGGTTATGGCTTTTGGAGGTTCGCCAGTTAAGCTCGCATTTGCGGAGGTCTATACGGCCCTACAAAACGGTACAGTTGATGCGGCGATTTTGGGTTTTCAAGGAGTGAGTAGTCAACGTACCTATGAGGTAGCTAAGCATGTTCTCGTGCCAGCGTCCTTTTTAGGTACGACTATGATGGCATGGGCTGCCAACAAGCCTTGGTACGAGGGACTGCCTGAGACAGACCGCAAGGCGTTTGCAAAGGCGGTGGATGTAGCGTCGCATCAAAACCGGGAAGCAATCGTTGCCGAAATTGACGAGCTTACAAAGGACTACGAAAGTAAGGGTGTGACAGTTACATTCTTGTCACCAGAGCAGCCTGAATATGTTCAGTGGAAAGATACGACTGCACCGCTCATGACGTCTATTCTCGAGAAGCTTAGCCCTGACATGCAGGCTCTGTTTATCAGGTGATTGGTGAGCATGTCTGTGAAACCTACTGCGCCGATACTCGAGATGTGTATCGGCGCGCTCGACAAACTCAACAGCCTAGGCGCGATTGCTTCAACGCTATTGATTTGGTTGCTTACAGCCACGGTTAGCTACGATGTAATTCTCAGAACGGCCGGCGTTCCAACCTTATGGGCTTCTGAAGTCAGTGTGTATCTTATGGTTGCACTCGCCTTTATCGGTGCTGGTACGACATATAGTGCCAATGGTCACTTCCGCATGTCTGCTGTGCGCAGCCTGTTCGGCTCTAGAGCTCGCCATTTGCTTGACCTTTTCAGTTTGTTTGTGACGATGATTTTTGCAATTGCACTGACGTATGGTGCTTGGCAGCTAATTGAATTTTCTTTGATGCTCGACTTAAAGACGTCTACCATCCTCGAAGTGCCAATGTGGATATTGCAAGCATTGTTGGTTCTCGGAGGGGTATTGCTTATCTTGGCTACCTTGCGCGATTTGCTGGTGTTCATGGTTAAAGGGCCCAACACAGAACGGGGTGATGCCTCGCATGAGGTGATCTGAGCATGGGTTATGAGTTCGCGACGGGTAGCGTCATTATTCTGTTTCTTGTATGCCTGATCATGAGCGTCCCAGTCTTTGTGGCGATGGGTTTAAGCGCAATGTTGGGTGCTTTTTTGCTTGGTGGAGACAACGTCGTACAAGATGCAGCGCTTAATGCCTATGACGCCTTGAACAAGTTTGTGCTTTTAGCAGTGCCCCTATACATTTTGGCGGGCACCTTGTTGCAGGAAACAGGGCTTTCTAAGCGATTGTTCACCTTCGCTTCAGTTCTCGTTTCGGGGATTCGAGGCGGTTTGGGCGTTGCCACTGTTATTGCGTCAGCTATTTTTGCAGCAATTTCGGGCTCCTCTGTTGCAACAGCTGCAACGATTGGTTTGGTGGCAATCCCTGTGTTGAGCAGCAACAATTACCCTCTAGGTCGCTCAGGTGCCTTGGTCGCAGCTGGCGGAACGCTAGGGATTCTGATTCCGCCCTCGATAGCATTATTGCTTTATGGGATTTTGACAGATCAGTCGATTGGTGCGTTGTTTGTTGCAGGCGTTGTGCCTGGGCTGATTCTAGCGCTGTTGATGGCTATCTATACGATTGTTGTAAATCCTAAAGATCCCAACGTGACTAAGCCTACCGTAAGTGAAATTCTAAAGGCAACTGTTGATGCTGGTCCCATCTTGTTGTTGCCAATCTTGATCTTCTTTGGCATCTACTCCGGTTTAGCAACCGCGACGGAGGTAGCAGCCTTAGCGGTCCTGTATACGCTTGTGATTGGTTTTGCATCACGGACGCTTGACTTGCAAAAGATGTATGGAGCAGGACTAGCAGCGTCGAGAGCTTCTGTGATGATTTTTATGCTAGTGGCGTTCGGCGCCTTGATGACACACTTTCTGACTGTGACGCGAATTCCACAAATGCTCACTGAACTGATAGCAGCGTCTGGGCTGGGTTTCTTTGGCACGATAACTGTGATGATTTTGTTTTACGTCGTACTTGGGATGTTTCTTGAAGCGTTGTCGATGATGCTCATCACAATACCGATCCTTTATCCTGTGGCTATGGCCATAGGGATGCATCCACTGGCATTCGGGATATTTGTGGTGCTTGCGATCGAGATTGCCCAGATCACACCGCCAGTCGGGATTAACTTATTTACGGTCTCGCAGATTGGTAAGGTGCCGTTTGAAAGCATGATCAAGTCGACCATTCCTTATGTAGTTATGGCGATATTGACAATGTATGGTCTTGCCTATTGGCAGGACATGGCAACTTGGTTACCAGAAACAATGGATTACCGGCAATGAATACGCAAGACATTTTGACTATCGATCAGTCCGCATTGTGGCCAGCCCTAGTTGATAAGGACTATGTGCATGAGTTGAGGGATTGGGTGAATAGTCGGGTTGCGCCACAGGCAGACGAAATCGACAAGAAAGATATCTACCCAGTGGACATCCTAAAAGAGATGGCCTGCAGGGGATACAACAACGTCTGTTTGACTCAGCAGTATGGGGGGCAGCAACTGTCATATGAACATGCAGTCGCCGTATTTGAAGAAGTGGGAGCGGCTTCAGCCGCAGTGGGTATTTCGTTAATTACGATCTATCAGGCTCAGAACATGATCAGACTCTTTGGCGAAGAATCACTGAAAGACCGATATTTGCCAGCGTTTGGGCAAGGATTGCTTTCTTCGTACGCACTGACAGAGGCTAGCCATGGTAGTGATATACGAAAGCTTGATACAAAAGCGCATCTCGAAGGGTCACAGTGGGTTATTACCGGTGAAAAGCATTTCATTACGTCTGCTACGGCCGCAGAACTGTTTGTGATTTTGGCGCAAACCGAACAGGGTGTCTCGGTATTTGCTGTGCCTTTTGATGTGTCAGGATTATCCATGTACGAGGGTGTTAATTCCGCCACATTCGGATTACGAAATGGCCCTCACATGAATGTCAAGCTAGATGGGGTTCGCCTACCTGCGGATCACATGATTGGACAAGCGGGCAAAGGAGTGAAACAGGCAGTTACCGTTTTGAATTATTCACGTACGTTGGCTGGTGCAATCAGTCTTGGTGTGGCCAGGGCAGCATTTGAAGGGGCCTTGGCATTTGCGCGGGACCGTGTAGCTTTCGATCAGCGTGTTTTGGATTTCCAGGGTATTCAGTGGTACCTAGCTGACATGTTAACCAGCATCGACTCAGCGAGATTGTTGCTCTATCACGCGGCCAAGTCATTGGACAGTAATGATCAGATAGCACGCTGGGGTAGCGAGGCTAAATTACAAGCGTGTGCCGTAGCCACACAAGTGGCTAGCCAGGCTGCGCAGATCTGCGGTGCCTACGGCATCATGGAAAATGCACCGTTCGGGCGGTATTTGCGTGATGCAAAAGCTTACGAGATTGCTGGTGGATCGAGTGAGATTCTAAAAAACACTATCGGCAAGATTCTCATACCAATTGCTGGTGTTCGCAGGTGAGTTCTTCTTCATGAAAGGCCAAACTATCTCTTCACTGTTGAGCACACAGGCGAATCTGCGTGGTGAACATGTGGCGGTCCTTTTCGATGACCTTGAATTGACTTGGGGGCAGTTGCATCAACTCGCGTTGTCTATGTCTACGATGTTGCGCAAGCGCGGCATAAAAAAAGGTGACCGCGTTGCCCTTGTATGTGGCAACCGTCCAGCGTTTCTTGTGGTCTGGTTTGCGCTTGCCAATCTTGGAGCCATCACGGTATGCGTCAATACGTCTCTTGTTGGAGATGGTTTGCGTTACGTGCTTACCCATAGCGAGCCACGTGCACTCATTATTGACTCCGTATTATTCGAGGAAAAACATCAACACCTTGATGGGTTAGTTTCTTCGATGGATATTTTGACATTTGGGGTCGACTCAGAGTTGTTTGCTGAGCTCAAAAATTTTGAACCAGATCTGCCGTACGATGGACATGGATCAGACCCGGTCAGCATTATGTACACATCAGGCACGACCGGCAGACCTAAAGGGGTTCTCAATTGTCATGAGGCGTTTTTGGCAAGTGGCAGACAAATGATCCAGACCTTGGGCATCACTCAAGCTGATCGGATCATGGTATTTCTGCCTCTGTTTCATGCCAACCCGCAAATGTATGCCGTGATGTCTGCGCTGCAGACTGGCTGCTCCATTGTATTGCGACCGAAGTTTTCTGTTAGTCGATTCTTCGAGGATGCTCGTCGATTCAATTGCACTATGTTCACGTACGTGGGCACAGTTTTATCCATGCTCACAAATCGATTGCCAGACGGTGATCGCAACCACGGCATCACGCGCTGCGTTGGCGGTGGTTGTCCATCGTCTGCCTGGCGAACTCTAGAAGAGTATTTCGGGATTAAGCCGTATGAACTTTACGGCATGACCGAGATTGGTGGTTGGGTTACTAGTAACTCGATGCAAAATTACCGATTCGGGTCGTGCGGTAAAAGTAGGCAGGATGTGGCCGTGAGCATTGTTGACGAACACGACATGCCGGTCGATGCTGGGCAAACGGGTGAGATTGTGGTCCGGCCTATGGCGCCTTTCGTGTTTTTGTTGGGTTACTGGAACGATCCTGCCACAATGTGGTCATCAGCCACTAATTTCTGGTTTCACACAGGTGATATCGGCTCATTGGATAAAGACGGCTATTTGTATTTTCATGGCCGTTTAAAAGAGATTATTCGTCGGGGGGGGGAGAACATATCCCCTTTCGAAATTGAAGCCGCGCTACTGAAGTTCCCTGCCATTAGTGATGCGGCCGTCATTGCCGTGCCAGACCCAATCTATGGGGAAGAGATTAAAGCCTATCTCGTGGCATCTGACGAGACCGGGTTAAGTAAGCTAACGAATTTCCTATCGCATCACATTCCTGCCCATATGGTTCCACGTTATGTGCAGTTCGTGGAAAAAATACCTCGCACTGAAACTGAGAAAATACAGCGACATTTGCTTGTTGCTGATACAAATAAGACAATTGATCTTAAGGCTTTAGACCAACATGCCCCTCACTCATAATTCAATTCATTACGAATTGACTGATCTGCGTCCACCATGGGTCAAGAGCACATCGGCTGTGTTGTTTCACCATGGTATCGGTATCAACATGGATATGTGGAGTCAATGGGTCCCTGTTATAGCGGCCCACTATCCCGTGATCCGGTTCGATATGAGAGGTTTTGGCGAATCAAAGATTTCTCAGAGCACTCAGACTTGGACCCTGACTGATTTAGTGACAGACGTCTGGGGTGTGGCGGACGCAGTGGGATGCGAGTCAGTGCATCTTGTGGGTGAATCAATGGGTGCTACAGTTATTTTGGCTGCTGCTTTGGCACAACCAGAGCGCGCTCTTTCAATCCGTATGCTTAATGGCACCTTCAAAGGTCAGGGCATTGGCGAGTTGCCTGATTGGGAGGCTCAGTTCGCATCTGGCGATGCGCAAGGTTGGAGCAAGCGCATGATGCAAAACCGCTTTTATCAAACTGACGTATCACCAGAGGCTTTAGCTTGGTTTGAGGCTGAGCAAGCTAAAACTGACCCCGCTGTTGCGATTGCGTTAGGTGCTATTCTGGCGCGGACCGACTTGACATCAAAGCTCACTCGACTCGCAATGCCTACCGCAATCGTATTGCCTGACCAGAGTCCGTTCGTGCCGGTGGCGCACGGTGACGAATTTGTACGCAATGTGAAACATGCTGATTTTCAAATCGTCAAGGGTGTAAGGCATGGACTACCGTTTGTCAGAGCGGCTGAACAGGCTAATCTATTACTTGAGACATTAAATCGGTTGACTAATTAAGAAACCAGTAGCAATCAGTGGAGTGTCGGAGCCCAATCAGCCAGTGGCTGCAGCGACAGGGAAAACACGGTAGCCGAAACTATAATTGGCGCTTCACAGCAAACATCAGTCAAACGCTCCAGTAGAATCCAATGATTATTAGGCAGGTTCAATGCGCGTTTCAGATTCTTGAGTTCTTTGCTCAGCGGCGTTCACCGGCGACTCTGACCGAGATTGCCGATCATTTTGGATGGCCACGATCGAGCACATTTAACTTGATTGAGACACTCAGTAGTGGCGGTTTCCTTTATGAACCTAAATTTCGGGCAGGTTATTACCCGTCGCACAAGTTGTTAAGGCTTGCACAAAACGCCATTATGGATGGTCCTGTATCGGCACGATTGCTTAACTGTGTGGCGAGCATCGCGCAGCGCACGAATGAAACCGCTGCCCTGTGTACACTTTCTGGCACACAGACTGTATTTGTTGAAGTCGTCGAAGCGAACTTCCCGATCCGATATTTTGCTGAAGTTGGAATGAGAGTGCCAACGTACGCTACGTCAGCAGGCCGAGCGTTGCTTTCAATGCTCAGTTTAAAAGAGCAGTTAGCAATTCTTAAAAAAAGCGAACTCATTCAGTATGCTCCGGATACGCTCATGAATATCGATGCCATCATCAAAGAGGTGGAGGTTAGCAAGGCTCGCGGTTGGGCGTTAAACATTAATGGATTTGAGCCTGAGTTAGTGGGTATCGCAGTACCGATCGAGCTTAAAGAAAGACAATTCTCTTTGCTAATTGCAGGGCCATCATATCGGATGAAAGATCAAATCGACGAGTTGGTTCAAGTGCTTAAAACCGAGGTTGACACTTATTTGACTGAGGGCGCAGATAATGAGTAATCAAGCTGGCTGTTAATTAGTAAAGCTCCGTTGGTGAACTAGGAGAGATGATGAGTAGTCAGCATAAGCCGTACCTTCCTTACGTGCCGTGTGTGCGTGTGCCCGAACATCGTTTGCCTAGAGGGGCTGTGGATTGTCATTTCCACGTATTTGAAAACCAAGCCGAGTATCCTTTCACCGAAAATCGGTCTTACACTCCGACGCTGGCAACGTGGAAAGCCTTCGAGACAATGAGTGACATTATCGGAGCAGACCGCGCAGTCTTGGTTCACCCCTCCGTTTACGGCCATGATCATGCGGTCTTTCTTGATACCCTCAGAGCCCACCCGGAAAGGCTGCGCGGTGTAGCAGTATTACCAGTTGGAGCGAATGAGCGGGAGATTGAGTGCCTAGACGCTGCGGGTGCGAGAGGCACAAGAGTAAATGTCTTGTTTGCCGGCGGTAATCAACTGAGCGACATCCAGGAGCTTGTCAATCGAATTGCGCCATATAACTGGCACCTGCAGTTGCTTGCGGATGTCTCTGTAAATCCTGAATTGCCAATTCGAGCTGCCTCACTTGGGGTACCAGTAGTATTTGATCATTTTGGTCATCCTAGTGTTGCGGATCCCAATCATGCGGGCTTTCGGAATCTTTGCGCTGCTGTCAGAGAAGGCGTTGCGTGGGTTAAGGTATCCGGGGCATATCGGGTTGTATCAGCCGAGAATAATTGGCAGGCTATCGACCCATTTGTCGAGGCATTGCTCAATGCCAATCCGGAGCGACTTTTTTGGGGAACTGACTGGCCTCACCCGGGAATTAACGAACCGATGCCAGATGATGTTTCATTGGCTGAGATGGTTCTGCGCTGGCTGCCAGATGAGCAACTACGACATAAAATTCTTGTTCGTAATCCTGAGGTGCTGTACGGATTTGATCGGTATGTCGAAGTTTGACTACCAGGGTTGAACTTATAGCCTCATCCCAATAGCTTTGCAGCGCTCCTACCACATCCCCATGGAGTTGATTTGCCTGATTGACTCCTAGAGTCTGCATTGTGCTGCAGCGAATCAAAGAGCTGCGCGAAACGCCAGTATCGGGTATTCAGACGGTGGGCGAGTTCATTGAAAGGCGTCTGGGGCCTGCCATGGCCACGGTTGATGCCACAGCCAAACGCCTAGACTCGTTGTCCGAACGAGTCAGTCGGGTCAGTGACTTGTTGCGCACGCGCGTGAACATCATGACCGAACAACAAAACCAGCAGCTACTAGAAAAGCTCACCCGTGGCCAGGCGCTGCAACTCAAACTGCAGCAAACCGTCGAAGGCCTATCGATTGCGGCCATCTCGTACTACGTGGTGAGTCTGGTTTACTACCTAGCCAAAGCAGGTAAGTCTGCCGGTGTATTGTCGGTCTCACCAGAGATTGTTGCAGGCGTGGCGATCGCGCCCACCGTCATTGGTGTCTGGCAGGTTGTGCGCCGGATTCACCGGGCGATAGCTAAGGATTAGCTCCGCCAAGGACCAGGCCCGCCAAGGACCAGGCCCGCCAAGGACTGGACCAGCCAAGCTCAGACAGGATATTCGTCATCGAGTTGCGTCATCGAGATGTCTTCACGCAATCGGATCTGTTTGATCATCCCCTCAGGTGTAAACGCTTGTACTGGGCTCAGGCAGGCGGCATCAAACTCGCGCATGGTTTGCTTGTCAATGGCAGCGATGTCATGCGCGGATTGCATCGTTTCGTCAATGGCAGCAAAAACTTCGCTGCGATATTTCTCACCCATTTCAGGGCACCTCCTCAAATTCTCGGTTTTTGAGCAACTGACTAATGTGCTCGTCTGAGATCGTTTGACCGATCAAAGCTGACTTTGATGACATTGATAGCTTTGACGATTTTGACAGATCGTTTTAAGTGCGATTGCCCCCATTTCTGACCCGTCTCAATGCCATCTTAGATATCGATTCAGTTCAAAGCTGTTTGCATCGAAGGCTGTTTGAATGCGTCGACTCTGTCGGCACGACGATAAATGGTCAGGGTGTTGTTCGCATGACTGCACAGAGCACTGAGACCAATACCGAGTTCATTGCGACGTTCATTGCGGCTGCCATTACAGAGTGTCTTTATAGAGAAATTTTTAGTGCCGCGGCCTGGTTACTTCGGTGTTTTTCACTTTGGGCTGTGTCTCGTTTTTCCAACTTTTTGAAAAAAATTCTGACAAAACTAATAAATATTTAAATTCTGAAGGTTTCAGAAGGCAACTGAAGGTTAGTGAAGGGGAAAAAAAATACGTTCCGCTACGATTTTTTTACGACGTTGTCGTCAAAGTGAAACAAGTTTGAGGTAGTAAATGGTTGTGAACGTAAAAGCACTGTCGAGAGAACGCCCCATCTCGGCAAATCAGGGCATGTTAGGTGCTGGCTCACAGATACGATCTTACTGCACCCATAAGTGCATTGTTGCTTCCATCCCTTCCATCCCTTCCATCCCTCCTGCATCTTTCTATCACTTTGGTGACTCAATTTGCCGACAACTACGTGAGTCACTACAAACCCCGTTTGTGAATGTTGGCACCGGCGTTAATGGGGGTGCAGCATGAACCACGTCTATCGCGTCGTCTTTAACCGAGTCTTGGGCTGCTGGCAGGCCGTGACCGAGCTCGCCAAGAGCTCGGGCAAGCTCGGTGGCTCGGTTAAAAGAAGTGCTCGCAGAAACGTCAAGCGTAATAGTGCCAAACTAGCAGCAC
>Ga0209953_1000538_pt1 | contig 13447 bp, 22 predicted proteins | sample SalPonred_H2O_MG_FD_185713 | JGI IMG/M metagenome (GOLD analysis project Ga0209953, IMG submission 185713) | Salt pond water microbial communities from South San Francisco under conditions of wetland restoration - Salt Pond MetaG... | ecosystem: Environmental > Aquatic > Non-marine Saline and... | reverse complement strand
TGCCATCTATGAAGCTTTACAGCTACCATATCTCCATCACTAGCTCCGTTAAGATGATGAGTAGGTACAAATATATCAACAGGCATCTTACCACCTGATGTTCTTACAAATGCAAAATTCTTCTCTCTGTTAATATCAATCACTCCAGAAAAATCTGTCTGTGATCTTTCCTTAACGCCCTTAACGATAGCTTGTAGGCCATTTCCTCTTCCACTTTTATCTGGAATTACTTCAACATGAACAGTGTCGCCATGAAGCGCCTGCCCAAGATTATCTCTATGAATGAATAAATCATCCTTAAATCCCTTTGTTTCTGTTACTATTAAGTAAGCATGTCCATTTCTTTGGACCATATCTATTGTGCCTACTGCTTGTTTTTTATTTGACATTTATTTATTCAGTGTTTTGTAGTTATACGCAATTGTCTCAAAATTGTTTCTAAATAGGATTAGTATATTCGTCAACACGACCAATTACTTTTCCGTCAACAACTACTCTTGTTTCATTTTCATACTCTTTTAGCCAACCTCTTTTCCTAAGTGTGTCCATCTCTGTCTTGAAACGGGCCAAAGGTCTATACTCAAGAAGTTCACCATCGAATTTTCTATCTATAGCTACCTTGATCTTGTGCTTTACAGATTCATTATACCACTCTGGATTAACAACATGTGTCCAGTAGTAGATATTAGATAAGTGCTGGTGAGTTATACCTTCAAAGTCCTGGAATCGTCTTCCATCAAAACTCTGCCAAACAGTAATTGACTTACCAGCGCTACAATCATGACCATATTCTACTCCGTTCTCTCTAGGCATTTTCTTCCTCTTTTTTAGATTCTACTTTGTTCTCAGCCTTCATTTGAGGGAAGAATAGAACATCTTGAATTGAGTCTTGCTCAGTTAAGATCATCACAAGACGATCTATACCAATACCAAGACCAGCCGTTGGCGGCATTCCATATTCCAGAGCTCTCAAGAAATCTTCATCAAGAGCCATAGCCTCATCATCACCAGCCCCAGCCAATCGAAGTTGTTCCTCAAATCGCTCACGCTGTACAATAGGGTCATTTTGCTCAGAGTATGCATTTGCTATCTCTTTACCGTTGATGAAGAGTTCAAACCTCTCTGCTGTACCATTTCCATACACAGTTGTATCCTTGAATTGAATTGGTCTCTTATTTTCTTTTGCAAGAGGAGACATTTCAACTGGATAATCATAGATGAAAGTTGGCTCAATCAATGTAGGTTCAACAAGCTCGCTGAATATCTCATCCATCATCTTAGCCCTACCCCAAGACTCTTCAACATCAATGTTGTTGTTCTTGCATAGATGCATGATCTCATTGTTACTCATGTTGAATATGTTCACTCCAGTCTTAGAAGCAATAGCTTCCTGGAATGTCATTCTTTCAAACATTAGAGCCAGACTGATCTCACTTCCATCCTTAGCCTTGAACATTCCGCTGTCCTTAACCATACAAGCAACACCTTGTATTAGTCTCTCACAAACATCCATCATCCACATATAATCCTTATATGCAGCATACATCTCAACTTGTGTAAACTCTGGATTGTGGTATCTGCTCATTCCTTCATTTCTAAAGTCCTTAGCAAATTCAAAGACTCTTGGGAATCCTCCAACGATCAATCTCTTAAGATATAGCTCGTTTGCAATTCTCAAGTACAATTCCATATCAAGCTTGTTATGATGCGTCTTGAATGGCTTAGCAGAGGCTCCACCATGAACTGGCTGAAGAATTGGTGTCTCAACTTCAAGGAAGCTGCTGGATAGAAGGAAGTCTCTAATTCTCTGAATTATTTGAGACCTTGTTCTAAATACATTGCTAACCTCTGGGTTCACAACAAGATCAACATATCTCTGACGATACCTTGCTTCTTGCTTTGTAAACGCTCCGTGCTTATTCCCATCTTCGTCAACCTTTACCACTGGAAGTGGTTTAACAGACTTAGATAGAATAAACATCTTTGAAGCCTTAAGAGTAACCTCTCCAGTCTTTGTTCTGAACATCTCACCCTCGAATCCAATGTAGTCACCAAGGTCAATAAGCTTCTTAAATACTTTGTTGTACATTGTCTTATCCTCTTCGGGACAAATTTCATCACGCATAACATATATCTGAAGCTGACCAATATGATCTTGAATCTTACAGAACGATGCTTTACCCATGATGTTTTTTGACATCATACGACCAGCTATCTTAACCTTTAGTGGAACGTTTTGCCCGATCTTCTCTACATCCTCGAAATATTTAATGACTCTATTGGTTGTAACATTGCTGTCACTCCTATCACAGTACATATCAAATTCTTCCGCTGGATACGGATTAATTCCAAGGTCTCTTAACTTTTGTAAAGACTCTCTTCTGATTACTTCTTGTTCTGATAAACTCATTTTCTTCTTTCTCTTATGGTTTGTGCTCCAGCCTTAGCTAAAGCTTTTAATCTTTTGTTTTCTTTTTCTAGCTCATCTATTTTAGAAAGCTGTTCCTCAATTTGATCTTCGGCCACATCTAGGGCTTTATATATAAATCCCGTAGTTTGGTAAGGAAGTCTTAACTTAGGTTTTAAAAACTTTCTTGATCTGACTCTTTCCATAGTGATTATTTATCCTTCAATTCAATTTGCATAGCTGTAAAGAACTCAAGAGCATTCTGATTAGGTGACATTCCAGAAACCTGACCGTCACCAGTCTCTATGATCATCCATTCTCCACCCTCTTTCTCAGCAACATCAATTGTAAAGAAGTTACTATCTGTTTGAAATGCTATAGAGTTAACTACAGAGCTAATAAACTCTTTTGGATTTTCATAATTCCCCTTCTGATTTGAATTTGGTGAGCATGAGATCATTCTATTATCGTAATAAAACACTCTCCACTCATTAACATTACCATTTTCATCTTTCTTGAGATCAACAAATTCCTTAAACACAAGTCCTTCGCTAAATAAATCTCCTCTATGCTCAACAAAAGCCTCAACCTTTTCAAGTAAATCTTCTCCAGATATGCCAGATGGCATTCTAAATAATCCAGGAACATTTTTAGCAGACTTAACAAAATCCTTCATCAAGAAGTCATTATCTCCAAAGAACTCAGATATATTCTGAAGTATGTCAGCATCCCAATCATTCTTAATGAATATAGCCTTAGATGTATAATCCTTTGTATAATCATAAGACTCTGGGAAATGATGACAATTCTTGTACTGTTCTGGAGTATTAGCTAAAACATACCCCATCTCTTTAAGAAACTTATAAATATCCTCATATTGAGATACATTAAGCATCCAGCTTCTTAGCACCAAAGGCGTCTCTGACTCTGCTTGTGGTATATTAGTACTGAAAGAACCTCTTATAAACTTATCATGATCAAAAAAGTAACAATCAAAGCCAAGAAGCTTAGCAGCCCTATGTTCCTCCATAAAGTCATCATCAACTTTAGATGAATTAAGAGGGTGACATGGAAAAAGTATCTTCATAGTTTTTGGTATTTATCATTTATTATACGCAAATCTACGAAATTTGTTTCAAAAAAAAACAGGTCCGAAGACCTGTTTATCAATTATTTTGCTTTTTTACTAAGGATAGCGTGCTATTAAGCCTTCACTATTATTCCATGTCCAGCCATCAATTAGATCACCTCTCTTGTATTCTTCTAGGACAATAAGTCTGCCCTGATCGTCATAAGATAGCCACTCGCCATGCTTCTTTCCTCTCTTGTATTTTCTTTTAGCAATCAAATCGCCATCTTTATCGTATTGAATCCATTTGCCATGCTTTTCTCCGTTCTTATATTCATATTCAGAAAGTATAGAACCGTCTTTATCATAAATAAACCAGTTACCATGCTTTTGTCCATTACTATAAAAACTATAACTAAGTTTATCTCCATCTTGGTAATATCTTAACCACTCTCCAGACTTTCGTCCAAACTCATCATAATTACCATGAACACTTAACTCACCATTTCTATGGTATTCCTTATACTCATAAGTATCCCCATCAATTCCAGGAATAGCAATTAGTTCGTATTTTTTGTTTCCATTATCGTAATCTCCTCTTTCAATAACATTGCTAGAAAAAGCGAAGAAATACATAAAACAAGCTAGTAATGTTATAATAAATCTCTTCATAATATCTTTATTTTTAATTTCCAATGTTAACTTAATGTTAAGCATCTACTATATAAATATACTCAAAATTAACAAAATATAAACAATTACGCAAGTTTAATTAGCTAATAATTTAAAATTTAGCCAATTTTAAACATATTTACAATGTTAAGTAATTGTTTACTAAAAGCTTATTTTAGATCATATAGAGAAGTGTTTTTACATTACGCAATAACTTTGGCAGCTCCTGGGTGTGTTAGAGATCGTGTAAATCCTTCATAGCAAAATTCTCTATCTTTAGCATACCTTTCAAGTGAAGGAATGTGTAAGTACATATCTCCGTTAATTTGTTTTCCAGTGTCCTCTGTATTCCATTTTGTGGATACGTAATTTCTTCTTTTAAGAATCTCTGGTACTTTCTGATCAAACTTCATATTATGCACAACACGATCTGCAAGACCAGGATACTCATACATTAAGCTGTGGTCCATATCAACTGGGTGTATAAAGTCTGGGGCCTGGCCATCGTGAGAATCCATTGTAGGGAAATATAGCCACTGTGGATACATTGGTTCGTACTCAAACATGATCGGCTGAGCATCCATCTCTTTCTCTCCGCTAAACATGCAGACAACAAATGTCCATCCCTTATAGTGATTGTGGAAGAAATCTAGTAACTCCATAGTAATGTCAATCTCTCTAGTTACATCATTAAGGTCTTTTGTGGTGATAATGTCATACATACCAACCCCAAAGCGGCTGAAACCCTTAGACTTCATACCAAGAGCTCCTCTGTAGTTAATTCCCTTACTGCTTTCAAAGGATAGATGGGCTCTGTCCTCAATATCTTCCATGAACTTGTTATACTCAGTGGTATCATAGAACCATTCTTCCTTTACTTCTCCTGGGATTGCCAAGATCATTGAATTTCTTTGTCCAGATAGATTCTGCACCTTATTACTATATGAAAGAATGTGTCTTCCGTTATCCAATGCCATTGAAAGGATTCTTGTCTTTGATAATTTTGCTTCCGCTGATACTATGCACATAATTTTTGTTTTTATTCATTATGGTGATATAGGTCTTCACTGTAGAGCTTTTTTTTGTTATAGTTTAACTTATCTATCTGCCCACAATCTAGAGCCAAAGAAGCTCCTTCAAACCTATCTACAAATCTATTTTTACTTGTTAAGAAACCATCAACCCTTGTCCTGTTGAATTGGATTCTAATTTTATCGTGTTCATCGCTCTCCCGATAATTAGGATATAAAGATGCTGCAGCTTGACTTATGCAGTGCGCATGTCCAAGCCCAGAGAATACTATACCATATTCAATGTTTCTTGGCTTATGAGCCACTACAATACTATCATCTGGATACCAGATGGAAGCGCACAATACTCTTTCTTTAGTTAAATCCATTATTAATTAAGCTGATGCTTTTTTTCTTTTATCTATTTTTTCTTTAACCCTGATTCTCTTTCTGATGGTGCTTATCTCTTGGTTTAATCTATCTCTTTCCTCAAGCTTCATCTTAAGTCTTATTTTTAGATTTTCTTTATTGACCATGAATTGAACTTCCATGTTCACAAAGTTTTTTCTAAATTTATAATCGGTTTCTATTAAACCTTGATGCGTTCTCTTGTAATGACATACGCTTGAGTGGTCTATCCCAAACATCTTACCTATTCTATACGGGCCTAGCTTTGTATGTCTATCCAAGATCACTGACACTATTCTTTTTGCATCTACTATATGTGTTTTCCTTGACTTGGAAAGTATTTCTTCTTTTTCCAATCCCAGTACTTTTTTCGCTATATCAAAAACAATCCTAACCTCCTTTTCCATTTTAATATCCTAATACTCTTATGTATCCTTTGTTGTTATAATCACCTATTTCATAACGAAAGCCGTGTCTATCAAGAACGGCCTTAGTAAGTCTGTGCATCTCTGCTGAGTTGCCAGTTATTATGTCATGAGGATATGGTGTCAAGAATACGTGATTTTCTACAATTCTATCTATATCTGCGTGCTTCTCCCCATGAAGGTCCAGAGTACTCCCATGTGAATTTCCGCCTTTATTTTTTTTCCTTGGCATCTTAATTCAAAGATAAACTAGCCATTTTATGCTTTAGCTCATTGCTTGCCTTAGCTCTTTGATCTTCAACGAATGAAATGTGAGCATTAAACATTTTTGCAACATCACTAAGCTCTCTATCATCAATAACAACCAAATTAAATATGACTCTTGATTTAGATGGGAGCTCTCTGATCATCTCAAGCATAACTTCATTAGAAGCATTTTTTTCAAAATTAACATCTTCTTTCATTTCTGATAAAATTCCTGGTCTGGATATGATCTCTTTACAACAGTAATCAATAGCTATTGACCTTGCCCATATGATTAGATCAATGGGGCGCTCTGATTTAATTCTATCAAATATTATTTTGAATATTTCTGTTGTGAATTCACTGGCTTCTTTAGAACTATCTGCATACCTCATAGAAATTCCATGAAGCTTTCCGTATAGTTCTTCGAAAACTTTTTTCTGAGATTCTTTATCTCCAGATGATGCTAGTTCTAATACCTTTGGCTCCATCATGCTTTACATATCTCTTCGACTTCTTTTCAATTTTGTTCTTATAATCTCTCCGAATAAGAAGATAATAACTCCCCAAGCAAAGAAAAAGAAGTGAAGTGCAAATATTAGAAGAATGACTAGCGGATGAGTCATCCATGTCTTTCTATATCTAAAATAGTACACTGCTGTTATTGCAACAGCAATTAGTGATACAATCCAAATTGGCAATCCTGATACAACCATTTTATTATTTTTGTTTATTAATTATACGAGAAAAAATATTATATGTTTCAAAAGTTTCTTAACCAGGCATAAGATCGTTACCTCCAGAACTTAATTTCCCAGAACTTAATTTCTCAGAAATATTTCCGTTTGTTTTTGCTATTGGCTCTGACCCTTCAGACAAAGGATTTGAATCAATCAAACCTTTGCTTATTCTCTCCAGAAGAATTCCTAAAGTCTCTTGTCTTGATAATAATTCTGTAAATTCAGTGAGGAAATCTATTTCTTCAGATGCAGCAACTTCAAAGCCCTCATCATAATCTTCATTACCAGACTTTTCTTCAATAGACTCCTTAAGCTTCTTTTTTCTGCCGCTTATGAGTGAGAAGACTTGCTTAAATTCCTTCGCAATTTCCTCTTCATCATCTTCACTCTCTTCCAACATGTTAATGCTGTCTACATCAACTGGCTCGCTAAAATCATATTCATTAACAAGCTTTTTATAATTTTGCATTACGTTGCGTCTAACTGGGTTGTTATCTGCCCAAGCATCGTTGTTAATGGCATTTAACAGTTTCTCCCTGAACCCATCAGCAGAGTCTATGTCGAACCCAGCATGCATCATTATAGCGCCAAGAACTTGGTAACCTACATTCTTATCTTCATTATTAGTATCAGAAGTTCTGATCATCTTAATAATATCCTTAGATTTTTCTGACAATACCTCTCTGGGTATCGGCTGAGGTTTCATGTCCTTGCCATACTCATCTGCCTCGCAAAGTTCGTATATATTTTCTTTCCACTCAATGGCGGGGTCTCCACCGTAAATTTGTTCGTTCCACCAACCCATAGTTGTCTCTGATTAAATGTTCAGAGCAAATCTAACTAAATTTTTTCAATACATGAAAAGAATGTGATAAAAATATTTCTATTTGATTATGTTTATGTGAAAAAAATCTTTGTCAAAGTCAAATTTTGGAGTAGCTTTCTTGAAGGCTGACTTAAGACTGTCAACTGGGTCCTTATATAATAGTTGAACTCCACTAACTGGCAATCCAAGTGGAGAGCCGTTGTAGTTAGTGTATAAGTCTTCTGGATTCTTTCTATTCTTCTTAACTTCGATGCCAGTCAATTCTTTTGCCTCCTTGATTGATAGGTAATAAGGTGACTCTGGGTTAAATGATCTAATATCTTCCATAAATAAAGCACAACCTCCGATGTCTTTATTTTCATCGTACTCGGTAACTGCCTTATCGAGCTCTCTCTGAGTATAGGTAGTTAAGAATACTCCTATTTTAGTGTTAATTTCTTTCATAAGCTCCATTTATAGGAGCTCATCAAAGTCTTTTTTCCAATCTGGATTTTTTTTAACATTCACGGAGCTCCCGTTACTATATTTTTGGATATAATAGTGTTCATTATGGTCATCATCTAAGTGTATGTCTATACCAAGTTTGTTGACCCAAGAAAACTTATAATCCCTATTAGTAAATATGATTTTTTCTTTTGGAAACTCTATTTTTAGAGAATTTAATAACTCTATAACCTTTATGTGCTCGTTCTTTTGGCCTTTATCTGCATGATCTGGACCATACCTTCTAGTGATAATGTATACGTCAAAATTTTCAGAATTAAACAGTTCTATAAACAGCTTCTTAATATCATCTTCTTCTGGGTTAACATCTCCAAAGAAACTATCACTTAGCGTCCCATCAAAATCAAAAGATACTCTTTTAACCCCAGGCTCCTTATCTTTATTATTTTTATCACTCATAAATCAAATGTAAGAAAATACCACATTATTTGCAACATAAATTATTATTATGCGTATAAATGGATATGGATGGAAAACAATCAGCTTGTTTCTGCATTAACGAAAACTGCAAAGAGCACGGAAATTTAGTTATAGTTAAAGACTATGACTTCACAGAAGCAATGGAAAACTTCTGCACATCTTGTGGAGTGAGACTTAAGCAAAAAAGAAAAAAAACAGAACCTACTAAAAGTAAGGAGCTAACAATTCAAGATGTCAAGGATATACTTGACAACATCAATTTTGCCAAGTATTCATGCATAGACATGGGTTGGGATTTCGAGTTTAAAATCGAAGGCGGCCTATATCTAATCAGAACCTCATTTATGAGGAAAGATATTGATAATGGTGAAATGGGCAAAGGATGGGGTCGTTGGCATACTACTCCAGTAAATGGAGCAACTGAGACAAGCATAGTAATGACTGCTTGGGTGTGCGTTAAAATGATCGTAGAGCACGAACTTCTTGAAGGTTTTGAATACAAAGGAAAGAAAGTATTCAATCCTCACAAGACTATTGATGAACTTATATACCCAGAAAAACTGTAATGGATAAACCAGAAATATACACATTGAACGATAAATCTCATTCTGTAGTAGATAAAGACATTGAGACTATGGATGAATGGCTTAAATCTTTAAATGATGATGAGCTTACCGACTGGCATCGAATATGCAACCAAGACATGAATGATATGTCAGATGATGAGATTGATCTAGTTGTTAAGTACTCCGTAGTTCTATACTACAGAGAACTTAACGTTGAGGAACTTTCAATTAATGACGATCTACTATTAAACATTAGCTCAAGATTTTCTGTTAATGTTATAGTTGAATCGCTTAGGAGAAGAGGCTTGGCTGAGCCAAAAGAGCCACTCCTTCTTTACAAGGATACTAAGATTGACTTAACTGATAAAGGTCAAAAATTTCATGATGAAAACTTGAAATGAAACATTTTTACTTTATATTCGTATAATAACAGCTAAATTTTATTAATATGGCAAGCAAAAACTCAATAACAGCTAATAGAGCTAAAGTACAATCACTGATAAATAGCAATACGTCTAGGGCTGTTGGGGAATTTCATTCTGACGAACTAGACTCACAATCTTTCATACTGGATATGAATAAAGAGTTCAGAGTCTCTGCTAAAAATGGAGAAGATTCAGATAAATTACTTGCCCAGACAATAGAAAAGAGCAAGAAGAAGATTAGAGGTCGCATGAAGGCTAAAGAGCTTAATCAAAGAAAGTTCTTGAAATTATTGTTTGAACAATTTGAAATAGAAAGAGTATGACACCAAAAACTGAGCAAATAGAAAACAACCTTAATCTACTCGATTTCGAGAAGATAAACAAGGCAATGAAAGCTGTTGACTGGACTTGGAAAGATAGAAAGACAGGTGAGAGCAGAGTCCCTAATGAGAAAGAGCTAAGATCAATGGCTGAGTACTGCATGAATATGGCATGGAAATCCGATAAGAAGTTCTTTTCAAGTGGTGGATTTGAAGCTGAAATAATTAACGGAACTATGGAGATAAGATTTGTAATTGATCGTGCAAACTTCTTATCTAACATATTCGGTAGCTAAAAAACCAATATGAGCTTTTCAAAAAATAAAGAAACTGAAATACAAGCATTGTTTGAAATCATTAAAGATAAGACAAGGCAAAAGTATGGAGTTGAGGTGGGTAGTCTGGATGATATAAAGGTCAAATCCAGAAAAAGACATCTTGTATACTTCAGGAAGATGATGATGGTTATACTTGGAGAAACCTACTGCAGTATGCCTCATAACTACAGCCAGAAAGAAATAGCAAACATTGTTGGCAGAGATAGAACATCCCTCATACATCACAGTAAGACGCATCTTAATGAATATAGTCGATACAAAGACTATAAGGATGAGTATGATGAGATCAGAGCAAGGTGGGAATTATCTATAGAAGATAAAGAATAATAAAATATTCTAAATAATTTTGTTTTTTAATGTAACATTTATACTTTTGTTACGTATTTATATACACGGGCATTGATTTGCTTATGATAAATTGTTGTAATAAAACACAGGGGTTCGACTCCCCTCAGCTCCACAAGAAGGAACTAAAAATGGGGCTGTAATTGGCTATAGACTTTATTAATCAGTGGTTTATCCAGAATCAAGGCTTATTCCAATAACTGGAAAAAACATACAAAAATCACTTGCTCTTGCAGCGATAGCGGAGAGTGAGAGAGCTGAGACGACAGCAGTAGCCCCAGTGGCAATGGCTGCCTAATCGGTACGAAACAGAAAGCTCTGGTGAACAATAGTAACCAGAGCTTTTTTTATGCAAAGTTTTTAACATGTTAATAACTTTTTTAATTTTTTGAAAACATTTTTTAATTACTAACGTATCACCAATATCAAACAAATTAAACAAAGGAATATAAAATGAGGCAATTAAAAATTACTAAGCAGATCACTAATCGTGACGCTCAATCTTTTAATAAATATCTAACAGAAGTTAGTAACATTGGTGATGTCATCTCTCCACAGGAAGAAATAGAACTAGCTAGACGAATCAAAGAAGGAGATGAAGTAGCTTTAGAAAAATTAGTTAAAGCCAATCTTAGATTTGTTATCAGTGTTGCAAAGCAGTATGGTAGCATGGCAGCCCTTCCAGATTTAGTAAACGAGGGAAATATGGGCCTGATTAAAGCAGCTCAGAGGTTTGATGAGACCAGAGGATTCAAATTTATATCATATGCTGTATGGTGGATTAGACAATCAATAATGCAGTATCTATCAGAACATAATAAGATGATCAGACTACCATCCAACAGGGTTAACATGATTGTTGCAGTTAAGAAGGCAGATACAGAGCTGGAACAACTTCTTGAGCGCAAGCCCAATCATATTGAAATAGCTGAATATTTAAACGATACTAAAGACGAAAACAAATACACGGAGAAACTGGTAAAAGACTTACTTACCAATAACCAGAAAGTGTCTTCAGTGGATGCCCCTATGACTACAGATGATGACTCTGGAACTATTCTTGATCTCATAGAGGGTGAAAGCGAATTCGACATTAAAAAAATCAACAAGCAGAACGATTTAATGATCGAGGTAGAGAGATGTCTTGAATCTCTTAGCGATAGAGAAAGAGATGTTCTTATTATGTACTTCGGATTGCTAGGAAAACAGCAGCATACATTAGAAGAAATTGGTCAAAAATTTGATCTTACCAGAGAAAGAGTTAGACAAATTAAAGAAAAGGCTATAAGAAGAATGAGGGTAGTATCCAGAAGAAGTACTCTTCATGAATTCATGGGTTAAGAAAAAAAGTTATATATTTGCCCTATGAAAAAACCAACACCATTAAGAGGAAAGATATTCATGCTAATTATATTGACTGGAATAGTCGGTACATTTATATGGTATTTAATTGAAGATGATGTTTGGCTCTGGGTTGGAATGTTAGCATTAGTAGCCATTTCAATGTGGCTCGATAAAATAGACGAAAAACGCAGGAGAGGGAAGAAGTTAAGGCTTGCAATTGATGTTCATGGTGTATGTGATGAAAATCCAGAGTTCTTCTCTAAGATGACTCAGCTATTCGTTGAAAACGGACATGAGGTACATGTGTTAACTGGTAGAAGAATATCAGATGGAGCACTTGATGAGATCAATGATCTTAACATACACTACACACACTTCATGTCTATAGCTGATTATCATACAGAGAGAGGAACAAAGATGTGGGAGGACAAAGATGGAAATCCATGGCTTGATGACAAAGACTGGGACCGAACAAAAGGAGACTACTGCAAGGATAATAATATTGACTTCTGTATTGATGATACTGAGAGATATGCAGAATATTTTGAAACACCTTTTGCTCACATAAAAATTCAGAAAAATGAAAAAGTTGCTAAAAAATCTCCGCCTAAGAGTAAATAATTTTGAAGATCGCTTCAATGAAAAATGGGGATGGTTCTTCAACCCTTCAGATAAGCAGGGAAAGGAAATACAAAACTCTCAATATAAATGATTCTTTTATCAAAAATATTGGGAATAATCATTATTTCTTGTGTTCTTATTTTTTGGATATGGGTTTTTATGCCATGGAAGTGGTTAATACAGAAATATCCCAAAGAATGGGAGGAGGAAGAGAATAAGGAACTCGAAAGAAAAATTAAGGAATACTACGAAAACCAGGAATAATAACCTGGTTTTTTTATTGATTTTAGGTCCTAAATTGAATACCTTTTATAAATTTATAAGGATGAAAAAAGAGGACTTTAAAGAACTACTAACCGACCTATATACTGCTTATAACCCAGATTTTATCAAGTATGTTCCGCAGCTTGTGGAGAAATATCATAGACTGGAGTTTGACGCTATCCAGAATGTACTGATCAAGTACAACCACGAATCATACGCTCACTATGACCCATATAAAGCAACTGATGAATACATCCACCAGCTAATAAAAGACTATAGCGAAGGCAACCGATCTCTTAAGAATTTCACAGTAGAGATGGAGATCAGAAGAAGACAGGAAGAGCAAACCAATAAGTCTGAAGAAGAAAAGGCTCTTGAGGAAGCTGCTAGAAAAAGAACAGAAGAAGAACTTACTGGAGTTAAGTCTAAACTGACTGAAACAGAGAAAAAGATAGAAAAGGCACAAAAAGAACTTGATTCTAGGCTAGAAAAGCTTAATA
>Ga0209953_1000537_pt1 | contig 13457 bp, 23 predicted proteins | sample SalPonred_H2O_MG_FD_185713 | JGI IMG/M metagenome (GOLD analysis project Ga0209953, IMG submission 185713) | Salt pond water microbial communities from South San Francisco under conditions of wetland restoration - Salt Pond MetaG... | ecosystem: Environmental > Aquatic > Non-marine Saline and... | reverse complement strand
CATATATTGCAACAGTTCTTCGTCGGTGAAATCAACTTGTATCTCTTCTCGACTATCTTGTGCTGTACCTTTATCAAAGCCCCAGTCATGTTCGCTTACAAAGATCTTAAGTGTTTGTTCATCGTCTTGGAATTGATATTGTAGACGTTCACCCGCTTTGAAATAACGAGTATAACTGCGACCGTCTTCGTCGATTACTTCTAACCTGTTAACCTTTGCCAGTTTGTCTTGGGCAAGTTCGATTGCCGTTTCATGTAAGTCTGTCATAGTTCTACAATCTCCACCGCATCACCAAACTTTTCTTTAAGTTCATTCCAAATACCGGCATTGCTTATACGCAGTCCTTGGGATTCTTTCAACAAGCGGTATGTGCTACCACTTTCTGTGGTTGCAGTAATCCAGTCACTGTCAATGTCAATGTGCATTTCTTTGATAGGACTACTCATACGCCAACTGTTACCATACAGATAACCGCCACTCCAGCCTGACAGGATCTTTTGAAACTGTTTGCCTTCGTGATTGACTTCGATAATTACCCAAGCATTTGGTGAGATACCGTCTTCTGGCGGCAACGACATTAAATCACTAACTGGAATGTCATCGAGTGCTTCTTGTGGCGTAACACCTTCTAACGCACTACTTGCCTTAAACATTTCTTCTTTCACTTGGTCATAGTGTTCTTCTTTGATTGCTTGTTTCTTTGCTTTCAATTCTTTAATCTCCGCATCTGTTAGTTTATCCACTAAAATAATTCCTTTTCTGTCATTACTTTGAATTCATAGCCGTGTTTCTTGCAGTATGCTTCTGCGGCTGCCCATTTAGCTTTGTTAACCTTATACTTCTTCTGATAGTGTGGTTTTATTTCAACTAGAATAATTCTACCATCTCTAGTATTAACCATAAAATCAGGATAGTAGTTGTGCCAACGGTCATCTTTAGGAGCAACATAAGGAATGTGCAGTTCTTCTGAACTCCATTTTAATATATTAGGTGATCTATCGCAATACAGCATGAACCGTCTTTCCCAAAGACTGCGATAGGTAATACGATTAATGTTGCCGTTATACTTATTCGGGTGTTGCGGACGGTACTTTCCGCGAATTGCTGTAAGTGCGTTTGACTTCTTCATGCTTTTATTAAAGCATATTATTTAGTTTCTGTCAAGTCTTCGTAATCGACATTTTCAACCCAGTTGTAGTTGGCATACCTTTCTTTTTCGCTTTCAAGTTGTTTTGTGGTAAGTTTTTGTTCGTAACTGTGTTCGAACCCATATTTCCATTTTACAGTTACGAGGTATTCTTTTGCAGGAGTTCCGAATCCGTTATTCATGCGTTAACTTCCTCTACATGTTTATCAGTAAGAGGATCTGATTTAATAGGATCTAACCAACTATCAGCAATATATGCTGTAGGTGACGGACCAAAACCTATAGATAGGTCGTTTGCCTCTATCCACCAATAATGGTCAGTAACAGCACACTTACAAGGCATTCCTCTAAATTGAAAAATTTCTCCTTGTTGAAATTTTCCAATATATTCTTTAACTCTAACAATCCGTCCTATATTTTCTTGACGAATTGAAAAAATAATTTTAGCTAAATCGCCTTGACTACACTTCATTATTTTTTTCCATTTCTAAAATTTTTAAATTAAGTAAAAAATTTTCAACAGTCAAATTTGTTAAAATTGCAAGTATAGCAATTTTGTCTTCTTCAGTGTATTCAGGTTTATCAAATTTTTCTAAGATACTGGACCCGATCATCTTAAAAGCTTCGTCTTTACCGACTGATAATCGACCCCAGTTCAAAGGATCTTCCCGTTCTACATCTTTGGCTATTTCTACCAATAAATCCAGGTCGATCTGTTGCATCTTACATTTCGTTCTTTTTAGTTTGAATTTCAGCTCGACGTTCTTTAGCAAGTTTACCTAGTTCGCCTAGTGCTTTACGAGCACGAGTTGCAGATGCTTTAACGCCTTTGTCGTCAAATTTTTCTGCTTCTGCTTTATATTCTTCTACAAATTGTAGGATTTGTTCATGTAAAGTCATATTATCTCCTTTTACTTTAACCAACCAATTTTTAGGTTGTTGTCTTTTCTATGTTGCCATTCATCTACGGAACCCGGAAATCTCCATGCCCACACAGCAACGAGAAACATAAACATGCCACTCCAAAAAGCGGCAGTTATATTATATGTGGTTATCCAAAGAAATGCAAGAGAACTTGCCATCACAATAACCATTAAGTATTTGCCTTTAGTAGGAAACACTTGCTTCTGTGTCCAGTTAGTTAAGAACTCACCAAACCAGGGATGATTGTATAGCCAATCATGCATACGCTTTGAACTCTTTGCAAATGCCCAAGCTGCAATTACCAAGAAGATAGAAAAGGGAATGCCTGGCACGATAAATCCGATATAGGCCATTCCTACACAGAAAAAGCCTAAAGACATATATAGATATTTTGTGATCATTAATTACCTATGTAAACGTCCGGCGAACCCTGATTAGTATGGGGATTACAATGCGGAGGCAGAGGACACAATCCATCTGGATTAGCGTTATCTGGAGTGTCGTTTACTACTAATTTGTTATTAATATAGACTTCGTTCGTTGCAGCTATAAGGCCTCCGCCGCCATGTGTGTTAGGATCTCCATCCACTGATATTAATAAATTATTTGCGTAAACATTTGCCTGCCCAGATACTGTAGTGCTGGCACCACAAATTCTTGCATCAGTATCGCGATGGACAGGATCTTCACTCATTAGACTGAAAGTCCTGTTGTACTTTGAATATACTGTTTTGCCATTTCATCATCTGTCTTAGCAATAAACACAAGTGTGCTAACATTAAGTTCAATGTCTGCATTAGGCGAGACAGTGAATGTAAAAGGAACCATACCTAACCCTTGTTGACTTGCAGTAAGTGCCATAGGTTTAGATACTTTTAGTTTAGTGCCTTTTTCTTCTACCAGACGAGCAATAATTTCTTCGCCTGCTACTGTTTTACAAGTAATGGTATCGCCGTTTTTATATGGAGTGTCTATTAACATTAAAGTTGTCCTTCTGTTGAGCCTGAATGTGTGTCTTCCATGAAAGTTACTAATTGATCGTAACCTCCAATATAATTATCGTTAATCCAAATTTGAGGTGCTGATCGTGGACGCGGAATGTTATCAGCATCACACTGTTCAAACAATTGATCGGGTGTCCAACCTTCTCCTAAAGTGCGTTCTTCATATTGAATTTCGAAACGATTCATTAATGCTTTTGCCTGTACGCAATGCGGACATGAGGCTTTGCTCCAAATTACTGCTTTCATTTATTATCCTGTGTAAACTGTGTTGCCTTTTTTGTCTGTAACACGCACAAGCAAAGCACCGCCGTTTTTCTTATTAAGGGCGGCACTTATTGCTTGTTGCTCGGAACTGTAAGAACCTACAGTGCTCCAGGCTTCAAAAGGTGATCTCTTTTTAAATTGTGCTTTAAACATTATTATATACTAGGCAACTCGTCATAGTCAAGTTTTTCGCCCATCACTCCTATCACATAATTTGTACTTTCATTTTCCTGTAGAGCAGTTTGCTTTGATGACGTATCCGAATGCTTGTTAAACCAAGGGATTGGAGTTGTCTTTGGAGCCTGCTCCTTGTATTTAATCCCAATTTCCTTCAAACTCTCTTTAGCTGTATAGTCTACAAAGTCTTTGAGAATATTAGCATTAAGTCCAATTACGGGACCTTTCTGGAACAAATAGTCTGCCCATTCTTTTTCTTCTCTGATTACATCCATATACATAGCGTATACTTGATCTTCACACTCTTCTTTGGCACGGGCGAATCTTTCGTCCTCTTTAACAACCTGGTTAATAATATATCCAGTCCATCCTTTGTGTAATAGTTCGTCCTGTAGAATCAGTGAAATGATATTACCGTTCCCGATAAAGATTTTGTTCTCAACCATTGCTAGACTGGTAGCAAAAGACACCATAAAGCGTAGAGCTTCCAATGCATACGAAGCATGGAGTGCTAACCAAATTGCTTTGATATGCTCATACTCGTCTACTTGTTCGCCTAGTTCAATACGACAGTTCAACTGATGAAGGCGATCATATTCTTCCCCGACACTAGAAGCCATTGAAATAATTTCATCCGTAGTGTGAATAGAGTTAAACACCTCCTTAGGTACATTGTAGATATTACGAATGATATGGCTATATGAACGACTGTGAATATTTGTTTCAAAAAATCCCCAGTTGAGACATAGTGCTTCTAGCTCAGGAAGACTTACTACTGGCGTGAACACTTGAGTAGGGCCGCGACCTTGCAAACTGTCTAATGCTGTTTGACGAAGCAAATTGGAAGTGAAAATATGTTTTACTGCTTCACTTGAGTCCTTGAAATCCCCAGCGTCTTTGGTCAAACTAATTTCTTCTGGTACCCAAAAGAACCCGCGGGCTGTTGTTTCAAAACTTTGAATCTTTGGATATTTCACTTCCTCAAAGCGTTGGATAGTTACAGGGCCTTCGGGATCAAGAAACATTTTTCTTTGTAGATAATCTGTAGGCTTTGTTAAGTCATAATTTTTATTACTCATTTTTGCTCCTTTATAATTTACAGCTTTCGCAGTCATCCATATCATCTAATTCAATGTCATGATAACCATTTACTTTTTCAATCGGCGTGTTTTCAATTTCTAATTTTTTAAGAATTTCGTCCGGTGATTTAGAACCAGCTTTGTTGATAAGACTATAATAAAAAGTTTTTAGTCCCCAATATTGTGCCAACATAAGATTTTTTGCAATTAAGGTACTAGGCACTTTACCGCCCTCGTAATTCGCCGGGTTATAGAATGTATTAGTACTAATGCTCTGATCAACATAAGCGGCCAACACGCTGGCTGTTTTTAGATAACCAATGCAATCTGTTTGTTCCCACATTAACTGATAGTTCTTTCTCACACGATTATTATTATATTCTGGAACCACCTGTGTAAATGAGCCTGCTTTTGACTCTTTAGTAGAAATAAGACTCATTGGCATTTCAATACCGTTAGTGGAGTTAATAACAACACTGCTAGATTCGACAGGTGCAATTGCTGTTAGCGTAGCATTATGGATGCCATACTTCTTCATATCTGTACGTAAACTTTCCCAGTCTAGTTCTGGAGTAAAATCGACTAGATCGTTAGCACCATTAGCTCTTCTTTCCCAAGGGAATACTCCTCTGCCGTACCAAGTTTTCGCAGAGTCTTTACATGCTCCTCGCTCTTTTGCAAGTTCAACACTTGCTTCAGTAAGGAAATATGCTTGATGCTCCATCCAAGACTTCACATCTTCAAGAGCATCAGCATCGCCATACTTATACCCTTTCTTCGCATGCCAATAAGCAAGATTAGTTACACCAATGCCTAGCGGGCGTATTTCATCATTGCTTAACTTACTTTGAATACTAAGGAAGTCCTGATAGTCTAATATATTACATAGACTACGTTGTAAGATTCTACATGCCCTGCGCATGTCTTCCGGATGTCTGAATGAACCCCAGTTGATAGATCCTAAGGTGCATAACGCTATGCGGCCTTCCTCATCGTCCAAACGCTTAAATGGTTTTGTAGGCAGTAGAATCTCACAACATAGATTTGATTGGTAAATGGTATGATACTCAGGATCAAACGGTCCTTGATTCATGACATTATCAATGAATACAAGATAGATACGTCCAGTATCAGTTCTTTCTTTTAGAATACCAGAACGAAATACTTCATCTGCTGAAATAGTTTTCTTGCGTAGATCCTTGCGTTTCTCATATTTTTCATACAGTCTTTCAAATTCTTCGGTGTTAGAATAAAATGCTTCATATAAATCCGGAACTTCGTTCGGATCGAAGAAGGTAATGTCTTCTTGATTTTTAAATCTTCTCCAGAAGTAAGCATTTAAGACCACACCATAATCCATATGACGGACTCGAGTTTCGTCAGTTCCTTGATTGTTTTTTAAAACAATTAGATCGTCGAACTGATGGTGCCAAATTGGATAGAACACCGTGGCGCTTGCATTACGAATTCCGCCTTGCGAGCAACTGCGTAAATCACCAAACCATTTCTTTAGAAAAGGAATCATTCCTGTGTGCATGATTTCGCCGCCGCGAATAGGTGCACCCAAAGGGCGGAGTCTTCCGATTTCAAATCCAATACCTGCTCGCTTCGAAGCATACTTTGCCATCATTTCTCCTGATGCAAAGATTGAATCTAAATCATCGTCTGAACGAATAAGAACACAAGAACTAAACTGCTTGGTTTTAGTTCCTAACCCTGCAAGCACAGGAGTGGCAAGAGTAAACAAACCGTCGGAAGCGGCGTTGTAATATTCACGAATCAATTTCATTCGAGTCCGTTTTGGTTCTTCTCTGTGCATCACGGTAGCGGCGGCAACAATATAGCGAACCTGCGGAGTCTCGTAAATTACTTTTGTGGAACGGTTTTTTACCAAATACTTTTCGATCATTTGTTCGATTGCAGAATAAGAATAATTTTCGTCTTTGTCATGATCAATAATGCTGTTCATTTTATCCCATTCTTCTTCTGTGTACCACTCAAGAAGTTCAGGCGTATACATGCCAATTTCGACATTCTTCTTCACAATCTCATACAGCCGGGGGACTTCGTACGAACCATAAACATCTTTTCGCAGCATGCTAAGTCTTTGTTTACCAGCCACGTATTGATAATTTGTATGTCCTATCTCCGGGTTGGCTTCCACATTAATCAAATCGACAATTGCTCGAAGAGTAATACGATCAATTTCATCTGTGGTAATTCCATCATAAAAATGCGGTTGTGCGTTAATTTCTATCATTGATTGACTTACATCAGCTGTACCTGCGCAGACCTTTGCGACCTGCTGTTGCCACTTCTCTACGGCGAGTGGCTCTTTCTTACCGCTTCTTTTGATAACTGTAATATCGTTCATTCTTGCCTCTTTCTTCGTGAAGGTATTTAGTTCAGTACGGGCGAAGTCCAAATAAGGTAAGGATTATGCGAATGCATATCTTGAACCTCTGCCACTTGTCTATATTCTAGATTCAACACGTAGGTGTCATCTACAACGCAAAAATGTCTAATCTCATTTTCTCTGTTTGTAGACTTATGTATCTCGCAACGACTATCTGAAAAACGCTTGGTTAATTTTAAAGTGTAGCACATACCAAGCGCAATTGCAAGATCGTCTAGTTCATTTCCGAGCACCAGGCGCCAGGGATCTGGCCATGTATCCGGTTGATAAGGATTAAGGTAATTATTAACGAAAGGAGCCTTACTCCAAAAAATCGCAGTTTTTTCTAATGGTTTTTCAACGGTCTCTAGCGATGCTCTAAACGTTCGCCATTCTTTAATTCTTTCGATCCCGTGTTTATCAAACACCGTAACCTACACTGAACGAAATTGTTCCTGTTTCCCCGGTCGCTATTGGATTTTTATATTCTAAAACCACAGTGTCGTTTCCACTAACCGAGTCATTATCGCGAAGAGTAGCGGAAAATTCAAAATTGGTCATTAATAGGCCAGCGGCAGAAGTTAACGAACCGGCGCAGAAGTCATATGAATCTGAAATGCCGACTTTGGATTCAGCTGTGTCTACAGAAACTGTTAGTCTTCCTGACCTTGTTTCTGATCCTAAAGTGAGTACATAGTCTATGTGTGAATAGGAGTTTGCAGATCCTATTACAGCAAACGCATTAAATGCATCAGTAAGGAAAATATCTTTTTTAAGTTTGTTTGTAAAGTTAACCGCAGAAGCATTTAAAACTTCAACCACATAAGAGGTATTGGTAGAGTTTGTAAGACCTGCGTTTTCCTGTCTATCACTGGTACAATTGAATACAACATTATCTTCGTTTTCTCCAAAAACAATCATCGGCACAGAAGGGGTGCCTGCTCCATTTAATCCATTTCCGCAATTTACGAAATCACTATCAAGAATCTTTGTTCCTTTTCCTGCTGATAACCATAAACAATTTTCAAAAATTTCTTCAAATGCACAAGAATCAAATGTCCAATAATTACCTTGTCCGGTTTGTCCAGTTAGATATACAGAGGTATAATTCTCTTTAAACTGGCAATTTACAAATGTTACAGATGTATCAAATACGGCATTTTGAAACACTCTAGCAGATACACTGTTGTTAACAAACTCACATCCGTAAATTTTTAAATCAGTCACCCGTGTGCCAATAATGTCATTCGTCCATGTCAAGGCGGCTGTTTCTTCTGAGACTGAACTTACTGTCTGGCCTAGTTGATATTCTCCAACGAATCTAACATCTTTTATTGTGGCGTTTGCGACGCCACTAATATTTACGGTACCTTCAGAGCGTCTAACTGTTAAATTTTCTATGACAATATTCACAGGACGATTTGAACTGTCAAACTCTGAAATATTTTTTCCATCAGCAGTTAAAAAAGTAACAGTATTGCCTGCAATGTTTAGAATAGAATTAAGTTTTGTTTCTCCGCGCAGGATGACATCAGAAGGTATTTGCAGATCATTTGTGAAAAGATATTCTCCATTGGGCACATACAAAACTTTCTTGTACGAATCATCAGGATTTTGAAACAGTGCCGCGAAAGCATTTTCGAAGGCGGCTGTGTTATCAGTTGAGCCGTCTGGATCGGCTCCAAAATCTTGCACACTAACCTGTATTTCATCAATTTTACTCTGTAGCGATCTAGATTGAGTATTAGTAATAGAAAAATTATCTGCCGCAAACTCGTAGGCATTAGCAAGTTGAATTAGATTATCATTTTCTGTTAAAACTTTTGTATTGCCTACTTCAGGAGATCCTTCTGCTACACTGCCGTTTCCTATGAAGAGTTCTTGGGTGTCGACAGCCCATGCAAACTCAGCAGAGGATAGCTGCGGAACACCTGTATTAGAATTTTTCTTACCACGTCGAACTTGGATCTTCGAGATTTGGACAACGGCCACTGTTATAACTCCTGATTATTTCTAGTATTTATCCGGTCAAGCCATAGTATTGTTCTATGCGTTCTAACCACATATCATGATACTTACTAAAGTTATCAGGAGTTAAATTAAACTGTTGATATTCAAAATTCCGCGAGCACATAAAGATGTGACCGTGTTTGATATCTGTATTATAGACTTCGTTATGCGCTAATATATACGCCATTAATTGTAGATAATAATCCTCAACCCATTCTTCTTTCTTGGGTTTATTAGTCTGTTTGTAATCACAAACTGACGGGTTGCCATTGTACACCGCAATCAAATCTGCTGTGCCAGAATAAAGTCCTGGATAATAAAGCGACTGCTCCATTGCCCATACTTCATCTATGTCTGTAATAGCATTTTCAATAATTTGATCAGCCATTTTGTTTGCCTGCACATGCACAGGATTATTGCCGGGTTGTCTTTGCTCGCCTACAATAAATCTTTCTAAATTACTATGCATCGCGGTACCTACACCTGCGGCTTCAGTGGTTATTTGTTGAGCCTTCGCTTCACCGACACGCTTTCGCCATTCGATCAAATGGGTTTTGTCTTTGGTTTTATCTAGGATTGTGGTAACACTAGGAAGTTTTTCACCGTCGGGTGTTTGGTAAACTCGTTTGCGAGTAACAGGATCGTTTATTTGTTTACAACCTATATAATCAAACTTTTCAACAAAAGGAGGGGGTAAATATTTTTTTTCTTCAATCATGTATTATATAGTACGATCAAAGGACAGCTTTGTCAATCAAGATTTTTTTCTGCGGCACTCGCGGCAATTTTGTTGACAACATCTTGGCTGTCATCTTTATCAGACTTTTTGTCAGTATCTTTATCGGTGCCGGCAATATTTAACTGAACACCTTGACTATTGTAATTTCGAACCAGTGGTTCAAATAACTTTGGATTGGCTTGATACATAGGGTCAAAGGTTTCGTAGTCCATAGCAATATCGCGAAACATATTATCTATAGCTTGCCAGCTGTATCTTCCTGAGGATCCGTGGGCTTCACTACTGCCTTTTAGATTTTTCAGCACCGCCTTGACTTTATGCATTAAAGTCGTGCTTTCAAATTCATACAGCCTCATGTTGCGGTAAGCTCTTGCCTTAGGTCACGGATCTGTGTTTGCAAATATTGAATCTGTTTTCTGATTTCTCTCTTTCTTTCGGCTCTGTCGCGCATAGACTTTGCGGCATCGGCCATGTTAGTTGGTTCGCCTATTTCTTGTTCAAATAGAGCTCGGAGTTCATTTTCAGATGCAATATTTTCTAATTTCATCCAGCTAATATCCTGTAAATGTTCTCAACACTCTCTCGCTGGGCGCGGCCTTCCGGTTCAATGCCTCCTACTGCTGGCTCAGAAGTTTCGAAATCATCTTCTTCTCGGTCATCTAGGTCTAAAGGTCCATCCGATAATTCCGGCTCATCTATGTCTAATTCGCTTGGTTCGTCACCCAATAAGTCTGTTCCTGTTTCCTCTCCCGTAAGCACCCGAACTGCAGATGTCATTTCATCTCTTGTGCTTTTGAGATGGTTCAGTGCGTCTTCAATTGCTGGTGCCGCTGAACTTAAGAATCTCTTGGCTTGTTCTTGTCCCATTTCGTCGCGAATAGAATCTCCTAGTGACAAAAGAGTATCGTTTTCCATACCACTTAGTTCTTCAATCCATCGACCAATTTTATCAACCATAGAGTTCGCTGTAACAATAGCACTCGCTTGATCCACTTCACCTTCATTTATTTTTGTTTCTACTTTCATCTCACTCTCGTTTACGTCATCAAATGTATAATCCATTGGGTCATCATCGTCGTATTCTTGTCTAAAATCAAAATCATCATTTTCGTATTCGATTAATTCTTGAAATTCTTCTTCTAGTTCGTCCACTAGATCATCAAATCCTCTACCTGGTTCTTCGCCGTCTGGTCCTGCATATTGATAGGTAACTGCTTCTATGGCGGCTTCAACATCACCTTGCTCAAGATGACGAATAACAGTTTCAGGATTTACATCACCGGACACTCGCATATCATTAGCAGCATTGTCAAACTGTTTTAACAATTCACGAACAGTATTTTCATCTACATCACTTCCTTCTGCAACTTGTTCTTCTCTTTCGGCAAGTTCTGCATTAATCGCATCCAGCATCCATTGTGCTTCGTGATAAGCATCATTATCTAGGTTTTCATTAAACTTTGAATTTGAACGAAACTGATGAACCTGAGTTCTCAACTTGTTCCGAGCATCTTCAAGCTTGGCTTGATCGAAAGATTCGAAATTGATTTTCTTTCCGAAAGTTTTATGAAGACTCTCATTGATCTTCGCTGGTGTTGTTTTAAAAAGGTCGTTTGTTTTCATTTTAGTATCCTAGAAGACTGATACAGTATTTATAAAAAGGCAGCCAATCTTTGAGCTTTTTTCTTTGCAGTTACGGCTTTGGTTTTGATTTCGCAGTATCTAGCCCATAACACTTCAGCTTTGAAATAATCTCGGCTTTCAAGACTGGAGTGGTATGCCGCTAACAGCATGGCCCTCTCTACATAAAGACGATTGTATTCTCTATCTGCGTTAAATATTCTGTTACAATCTTGTGTGGATTTCCCCAATGCCAGTAGATTTGCTATTTTTATTGCGGCATCATTGAGACAGATATCAGCATAAATTGTTTCTTGATTCTTTATGATGTGTTTGTATGGACCGTCGCAGGTTATCAAGATATCGCCTACGAGGATGCCTTCCGGCGTCTTTTCAGGATATAATCTACCTTCGTCTATGAATTTTTTGTGGGTCTTGATAACGATCTGTTCGAATCGTTTACTGACATCGCTCATAGCAATCTCCTAGACTGCTATTTACACGCCTCTCATGATAATAGTAACGACAATTGAAAGAACACCGGCAATGATTGTGCCTGCAGTGCCGATGATAACTTTGGAAAGACTTTTTTGCCCTGTAACAATATCATCATGAATGTCGTCAACTTTTTCTTCAAGGCCTGTAAGACGCTTGTCAAGTTGTTCGTAACGTAGAGCACATAAGTCTACGTGTGCTTCAAGGCTTTCTTTTTCTAGTGCTGTGGGCTGATTGGCCATCGATCTCTCCAATATAATACATTCCGCTCCGGAAAATGTTGTATGCCTTTAATGAGAATAAAGTAGCCTGTTTTTGCCTTCATGCTTATTTATCTTCTTGGTTAATTTCTTTGCCGACTTCGCGCATTTCTTTGCCTATTCTGCGCAGGTTTTCAGCAGTTTCAAGCAGAAGATTAGATATTCTTGCCAGTTTAAAGATTGCCCACCACCACCAGTATACCGCAACGGTGAACATAATTACTCCGCCAATCACAACCAATCTGCTTATGCCTTCACTCCATCCGATTTGATCTAGGAAAAATATCACAGCTAGAGCCGTAAAAGGTGCGGTCCATGCGGCATAAGCCCACCAACGAATTTCTCGATTCGTGGCAGAATAGAACTGTGTGATTGATTCGAGTATATTTTTCATACAAATATTTAACGGAAAGATTACAAACGTTCAGTTATGCTATTTCTATCCAGGTGTTCGTGTCTTTGCCCAAGGTGCGAAAGGCAGGTGGATAAACAGCTATAGAATTAGTAAGGTTGCCTATTACGGGTATGTTATGTAGATCATATTTCAGCAGGCCTACAGGATCAGTGCCATCTCTGAAAATATCTTCGGCTTCGACATCAAAGTGCCAAATCCAATATTTGCCTTTAAATACAGGATCTGTATCCCAGAACACATTGGCTCTGAGCTCTATACCCTGAAGCAGGGTATTGAAGTTCTGTTGTTGGGCGTGAGCAAGCTCATCCTTACTGTGTCTGTCAGGCTGGGATCGTGTGATGTCAACGGTGGTAGTAATCCTATAACGATGCATGGTAGTTATTTACAGAGATAAAAAAAGGCGGGTAAAAAAACCCGCCCTTTTCCGCGTCCTTAGAACGTTTTTTATGTAGTTAGTTGTAGTCCTTCGAAGTCTGCAACAACTGCCATAGTTACACCAGTAGTTCCTGTTCCATAGTTAGAACCTGCTGTCATCACACCAGTTCCTTGAACCGCAACATGAACAACATCTGTTTCGCCTGAAACAAAGTCATTTCCGCCGGCATCGCCTCCGTCTGCAGTTACACCAACCACCGTTACTGCATCGTTTGTTCCTGATACATCTCCAGCTTGCATGTATAGAAGAGCTGCTTCTAGTTCAGCTGTAGTCATATTAGTCTTTGATAGGGTAATAATACGTGTGCGACCAGCTATACCCTGTGTTCTGTTTCCAGCTGTCTTGTTTGCATCTAAGTATGATGCATCAATACCCGTTCCGGTATTATCATATGTTTGATGAAATGTGCTTAAATCTGCCATGATAGTCTCCTTTAGTCTCTTATCAATATCCTCGCTCCGAGGATGGCTTAATCGTATTTAGTAAAACTGT
>Ga0209953_1000536_pt1 | contig 13465 bp, 10 predicted proteins | sample SalPonred_H2O_MG_FD_185713 | JGI IMG/M metagenome (GOLD analysis project Ga0209953, IMG submission 185713) | Salt pond water microbial communities from South San Francisco under conditions of wetland restoration - Salt Pond MetaG... | ecosystem: Environmental > Aquatic > Non-marine Saline and... | reverse complement strand
TGTTCGCTTCAGCCATCTTGTGTGTGTCTTCACGCTTTTTCATTGCCGCGCCGCGGCCCTCGGCTGCATCAAGCAACTCACCAGCCAAGCGCAAATCCATGGACTTCTCACCGCGCTTCTTGGCGGCTTCACGCACCCAACGCATCGCGAGTGCTAAACGGCGTACTGGACGAACTTCAACAGGCACCTGATAGTTGGCGCCACCGACTCGGCGGCTCTTGACTTCAACCATCGGCTTGACGTTGTTGATCGCTGTCTCGAACACCTCGAGGGGATCCTTACCAGCCTTGGACTGAATCTGGTCAAACGCACCATAGACCAGTCTCTCAGCGACAGCCTTCTTTCCAGAAAGCATCACAACGTTCATGAATTTTGCGAGTTCGACACTGCCAAACTTTGGATCGGGCAGAATGTCACGTTTTGGTACTTCGCGACGACGGGGCATACTATTTCCTTTGTGTCAGTTCAGTTGGTTATCGACTAGCTATCTGCCGATATCCGCGGCCTATCAAACAATGAGACGATGGCCACTTACGTTCCCGGGCAATTCCGGTTGCACATATTTGGCAATCCATTTACGTCAAGCCAAACATTTCGTTTTAATGCACGATTACTACACGCTCACTACAAAAACACGATGCTTAAGCCTTCTTCGGACGCTTAGCACCATATTTAGAACGTGCTTGTTTACGATCCTTAACACCCTGCAAGTCAAGGGAACCGCGAACGATGTGGTAACGCACACCCGGCAAGTCCTTGACTCGGCCGCCACGCACTAGCACCACAGAGTGCTCTTGCAAGTTGTGGCCTTCACCGCCAATGTATGAAATCACTTCATAGCCATTGGTCAAGCGAACCTTCGCAACTTTACGCAGTGCTGAGTTAGGCTTTTTAGGGGTCGTGGTGTAGACGCGAGTACACACGCCACGGCGCTGCGGGCACTCCTCCAAAGCCGGGCTTTTGCTTTTAGCAACTGCAACGGCGCGTGGTTTACGCACGAGCTGGTTAATAGTTGGCATACTTCTTTCCTATAGAGCCACATGCATACGTGCTTGCGGCAGTTCTTAATCCAATTGCGGGCCATAACGACGCATGCACCCACCCCAGACGGAGAACCGTAAAAGAGCAGACATGCCAAATATCTATCGGTTTGGCCCGGCTAAACCGATACAAAAATATCAAACCCGGTAATGATCTACCGGGAAACACGCAGGGCTTTACGAAACAACTAGTAAAACCACTTATTCGACAGAGCCGAAGAGGTTATACCACTCAGGTCCGTTTGTCAAATTTCCATCCATTCTGGACAAGCAGGGCGCGAGCGAACTCGCACCCCGCTGAACCTTTACTGCTCGCCTGAGGCTTCACTATCAACGTCACTTGATGGTGCCTGCGACTCCTCGCCACCTTCAGTAACAGTTTCCGGCGCATCTTCAAACGGGTTAGCCAACGCACGAGCTGCTTCACGCTCTGCCGCGTCAATCACTTCTTTGTCGCGACGTGCGTCGTGATAAGCCATTCCTGTACCAGCGGGGATTAGGCGTCCAACAATTACGTTCTCTTTTAGACCTCGCAAGTCGTCGCGTTTGCCCATGATGGCAGCCTCGGTGAGAACCCGGGTTGTCTCCTGGAACGAGGCAGCCGAGATGAACGAGTCTGTCGACAGGGATGCCTTGGTAATACCCAAAAGAACATTCTCGTACGTCGCAGGCAACTTGTCCTCTGCCATGACGCGATCGTTCTCATTGAGCAACTCAGACCGTTCAACCTGCTCACCTGGAATGAATGTCGTATCGCCAGCATCCATGATCAGGACACGACGCAACATCTGTCGAACAATTACCTCGATGTGCTTGTCGTTGATCTTCACACCCTGCAAACGGTAGACATCTTGAACTTCATCCACAACGTAAGTGGCCAGGCGCTCAATACCTTTTAAGCGCAGAATGTCGTGCGGATCAGCTGGGCCATCAACAATCACTTCACCTTTGTTGACCACCTGTCCGTCGTGCACAAGCACTTGCTTGTCTTTAGAAATCAGGAACTCGTGTGAAACACCATCGAGATCCGTGATGACCAGACGTTGCTTGCCTTTGGTGTCTTTACCGAACGAAACGGTACCGGTAACTTCAGCCAACATACCGGCGTCTTTCGGTGAGCGCGCTTCAAAAAGCTCAGCCACCCGTGGCAGACCACCAGTGATATCACGAGTCTTTTGAGATTCCTGCGGGATACGTGCAAGCACCTCACCGATCGACACGGTTTGACCATCGCGAATCGTGATCAGTGCACCAACTGGGAACGAAATGTTCACCGAGTGATCCGTTCCAGCGATTTTGACCTCTTCGCCATTGTCTGCAATCAACTTGATTTGCGGACGCTGAGCAGTTTTGCCACCGCGAGTTTTTGGTGTAATTACCACGAGCGTAGACAGACCAGTAACGTCATCAACTTGCTTAGCAACCGTGACACCCTCTTCGATATTCTCAAAACGGATCGTACCGGCGTACTCCGAAATAATGGGGCGCGTTAGCGGATCCCATGTCGCCAGTCTTGCGCCTGCCTTAATGGTCTCGCCGTCGTTAACTTGCAAGGTAGCACCGTAAGGCACCTTATGGCGCTCACGCTCACGGTCGTTATCACCGTAGATCAAAATCTCACCTGAACGGGAGATCGCAACACGCTCACCCTTAGGATTGGTAACGTAACGAATCGTACTGGCAAAACCAACCGTACCAGCGGACTTGGTCTCCACGCTGCTAGCCATAGCAGCTCGCGAGGCGGCGCCACCAATGTGGAATGTACGCATAGTCAGCTGAGTACCAGGCTCACCAATTGACTGAGCAGCAATCACACCAACCGCTTCACCGACGTTAACCAACGTGCCGCGACCGAGGTCACGACCGTAGCAGTGTGCACAAAGACCGTGACGCGTTTCGCAGGTCAACGGTGTACGTACCCGAACCTCGTCGATGCCAAGCTGGTCGATGTAATCAACCATATCCTCATCAAGCAAGGTACCCGCAGAAATCGCGGTTTCTTGTGAGTCAGGATTGACGATATCAACAGCAGCCACGCGGCCAAGGATGCGCTCGCGCAGTGGCTCGATGACCTCACCGCCTTCGACCAGCGCTTTCATCGCATAGCCTTGGGTAGTGCCGCAGTCCGTTTCGGTAATCACCAGGTCTTGTGTCACATCGACCAAGCGCCGTGTCAAATAACCGGAGTTAGCGGTCTTGAGTGCCGTATCAGCCAAGCCCTTACGCGCGCCGTGAGTCGAAATGAAGTATTGGAGTACGTTCAATCCTTCACGGAAATTAGCGGTAATCGGTGTCTCGATGATCGATCCATCAGGCTTAGCCATCAGGCCACGCATACCAGCAAGCTGGCGAATCTGCGCAGCCGAGCCGCGAGCGCCGGAGTCTGCCATCATGTAAATGGAGTTAAAAGACTCTTGATGCGTTTCCTTACCATGACGGTCGATAACCGGCTCAGTGGCAAGCTGATCCATCATTGCCTTACCGACACGGTCGCCGGCCTTGCCCCAAATATCAACCACGTTGTTATAACGCTCTTGCGATGTAACAAGACCGGATGAGTATTGCTTGTCAATCTCTTTAACTTCGTTACTGGCCTTAGCAAGAATCTCGGCTTTCACCTCTGGAACAAGCATGTCGCCCATGGCAATCGAGATACCGCCACGCGTCGCAAGCTTAAAGCCAGACTGCATCAACTTATCCGCAAAAATGACTGTGTCACGCAAGCCACAGCGACGGAACGACTGATTGATCAGGCGCGAGATTTCTTTCTTCTTAAGCGCCCGGTTCATGTTCTCAAACGGTAGGCCGCGCGGCATAATTTCCGACAACAGCGCTCTACCAACGGTCGTTTCGACTCGCTGGATGCCAGAAACCCATTCACCGTGCGCATCGTGTGACCATTGCGTCAAGCGAACCGTGATTCGACTTTGCAGCTCAACCTCTTTGTTGTCGTACGCGCGCTGCACTTCAGCAACGTCGGTGAAAAACATGCCTTCACCTTTTCCATTGATGCGCTCGCGTGTGGCGTAGTAAAGCCCCAACACAATATCCTGCGACGGAACAATGGACGGCTCGCCGTTAGCAGGGAAAAGCACATTGTTCGAAGCCAACATCAAGGTGCGGGCTTCTAACTGTGCTTCCAGTGACAAAGGCACGTGAACAGCCATTTGGTCGCCGTCAAAGTCGGCGTTAAACGCCGCACAAACCAGCGGGTGCAATTGGATGGCTTTGCCTTCAATGAGCACTGGCTCAAACGCTTGAATACCGAGACGGTGCAGCGTAGGTGCCCGGTTGAGCATAACCGGGTGTTCACGAATTACTTCTTCAAGAATATCCCAAACCACTGGCTCTTGGCTCTCGACCAACTTCTTAGCGGCTTTGATCGTCGCAGCCAAGCCCATCATTTCGAGACGGTTAAAGATAAAAGGCTTGAACAACTCAAGCGCCATTAACTTTGGCAAACCACACTGATGCAATTTGAGTGTTGGGCCCACAACAATGACCGAACGGCCAGAGTAATCGACTCGTTTGCCAAGAAGGTTTTGACGGAAGCGACCGCTTTTGCCTTTGATCATGTCAGCAAGTGACTTCAATTGGCGCTTGTTCGCACCAGTCATCGCTTTGCCACGACGACCGTTATCAAGCAATGAGTCCACAGACTCTTGAAGCATTCGCTTCTCGTTGCGCAGAATAATTTCAGGCGCTTTAAGTTCGAGCAAGCGCTTCAAGCGGTTGTTACGGTTAATAACGCGACGGTATAGGTCATTCAGATCTGAAGTGGCGAAACGACCCCCATCAAGCGGCACTAAAGGACGCAGATCGGGAGGCAGAACCGGCAGCACTTCCATGATCATCCAGTCTGGTTTAATGCCGGACTTTTGGAAACCTTCAAGTACTTTGAGGCGCTTAGAAATCTTCTTAATTTTTGCTTCTGACGAAGTCGCCTTTAATTCAGCCCTTAAGGTCTCAACATCACGATCGATATCAATGGTGCGTAGCAATTCGCGAACCGCTTCTGCACCCATCAAGGCCTTGAATTCGTCACCATACTCTTCGGTTTTGGCAAGGAAATCATCGTCGGACATGATCTGCCCGCGCTTAAGCGGTGTCATACCGGGCTCGATCACACACCACGCTTCAAAGTAAAGCACTCGCTCAATATCGCGCAAGGTCATGTCAAGAACCATACCCAGGCGTGAAGGCAGGCTCTTTAAAAACCAAATGTGTGCAACTGGGCTTGCAAGCTCGATATGCCCCATACGCTCGCGGCGCACTTTAGCAACCGTGACCTCCACACCACACTTTTCGCAAATAACGCCGCGGTGCTTTAAGCGCTTATATTTGCCACACAAGCACTCGTAATCTTTGATAGGACCAAAGATTTTCGCGCAGAATAGGCCGTCACGCTCAGGCTTGAACGTACGGTAGTTAATCGTCTCAGGCTTGCGAACTTCGCCATATGACCATGAACGAATTTTTTCGGGTGAAGCGATACCAATCTTGATGGCATCAAACCGATCATCGTGCGAGACTTGTTTGAATAGGTCGAGTAGCGCTTTCATTTATTTACGCTCCAAATCCATGTCGAGCGCCAAGGAACGAATTTCCTTGACGAGGACGTTAAAGGACTCCGGCATGCCAGCATCGATCGTGTGGTCGCCTTTGACAATGTTTTCGTACAACTTGGTACGGCCACCAATGTCGTCGGACTTGACCGTCAACATTTCCTGCAGAGTGTAGGAAGCACCGTAGGCCTCAAGTGCCCAGACTTCCATTTCCCCAAATCGCTGACCACCAAACTGCGCCTTACCACCAAGCGGCTGCTGGGTGACAAGCGAGTATGGTCCAGTCGAGCGTGCGTGCATCTTGTCATCAACCAAGTGATGCAGCTTCAGGTAATGCATGTAGCCAACAGTCACCGGCCGCTCAAACTGATCGCCCGTGCGCCCGTCATACAGCCATGCCTGAGTAAGACTTTCAGTCAAGCTTAAATCTTGGGCCAATTTTTCAGGATAAGCCAACTCAAGCATCTTCCGAATTTCATGCTCTGAAGCACCGTCAAACACCGGGGTAGCAAATGGCGCACCATCACGCAGGTTGTTAGCCAGCTCAATGACTTCGCCGTCGGTCAGCTCGTCGATCTGAGCGCTTGCGCCGGTCTCGTTGTAGAGCTTGTCGAGGAACTTGCGAACCGACTTCACATCAACCTGCTGTTGTGCACGCAACATATCATTGATACGGTGACCAATGCCTTTAGCTGCCCAGCCTAAATGGACTTCCAATACTTGGCCAACGTTCATGCGCGAAGGCACGCCAAGTGGGTTAAGCACAATATCAACGGGCGTGCCATCAGCCATGTGCGGCATATCTTCGACTGGGACAATCCGAGACACAACGCCTTTGTTACCGTGACGACCAGCCATTTTGTCGCCGGGTTGCAAGCGACGCTTAACAGCCAAATACACCTTGGTCATCTTGAGCACGCCGGGAGGTAGCTCGTCACCCTGTGTCAACTTCTTGCGCTTTTCTTCAAAAGCCAAATCAAACTGGTGACGCTTTGACTCGAGCGACTCTTTTGCCTGCTCGAGAACCAACGCATGATCTTCGTTGGCTAGCCGGATATCAAACCACTGCCAGCGGTCGAGTTCAGCCAAATACTCTTTGGTAACCGATGATCCTTTGGCTAACTTACGTGGCCCACCATTGACCGTTTTACCAACAAGAACCTTCTCGACACGGTCAAAAGTATCATTTTCAACAATACGCAGCTGGTCGTTTAAGTCTTGGCGATAGCGACGCAACTCATCATCAATAATGGATTGCGCTCGTTTATCGCGAACGATGCCTTCACGTGTGAAGACTTGTACGTCAATAACTGTACCAACCATGCCAGAAGGCACACGCAATGACGTGTCTTTCACATCAGAGGCTTTCTCGCCGAAAATTGCGCGTAGCAACTTTTCCTCAGGTGTTAGCTGGGTCTCGCCCTTGGGCGTGACCTTTCCAACCAAGACATCATCAGCACGAACTTCCGCACCAATGTGCACAATGCCTGACTCGTCTAATCGGTTGAGTTGCGTTTCAGCCAAGTTACTGATGTCGCGGGTGATCTCCTCAGGACCTAACTTTGTATCACGTGCCACCACTGTCAACTCTTCGATATGAATTGATGTGTAGCGATCTTCAGCCACGACCTGTTCAGAAATCAGGATCGAGTCTTCAAAGTTATAACCGTTCCAAGGCATGAAAGCGATCAGCATGTTCTGCCCAAGCGCCAATTCGCCTAGATCAGTTGACGCACCATCGGCAATGACGTCGCCTTTACTCAAGCGATCACCACGACTGACGATAGGACGTTGGTTGATATTGGTATTTTGGTTCGATCGGGTGTACTTGATCAAGTTGTAGATATCTACACCAACTTCACCGGCGACGTTCTCGTCATCGTTGACGCGGATAACGACACGTTCAGCATCAACATAATCAACAATGCCGCCGCGCAGCGCTTGAACTGTCGTGCCCGAGTCAACGGCTACCGTTCTCTCAATACCAGTTCCGACCACTGGCTTCTGAGGCCGCAAGCAAGGCACCGCTTGGCGTTGCATGTTGGCACCCATCAAAGCGCGGTTGGCGTCATCGTGCTCGAGAAACGGAATCAAAGAGGCCGCTACAGACACAATCTGTGATGGTGCAACGTCAATGTAGTTGATGTTCGCAGGCGCAGTGAGCAAAGTCTCACCAGCTTGACGACATGCAACGAGATCATCCACAAAGACACCGTTGTCATCTAGTTGGGCGTTAGCCTGCGCAATGACAAACTTACTTTCTTCAATTGCTGACAGGTAGTCAATTTGGTCAACTACTTGACGATCCACAACCTTACGATAGGGGGTTTCAAGAAACCCATACTCGTTCAATCGCGCGTAAAGCGCCATCGAGTTGATCAGACCAATGTTTGGTCCCTCTGGGGTTTCGATTGGGCAAACACGGCCATAGTGCGTTGGGTGCACGTCACGCACCTCAAAACCGGCTCGCTCGCGAGTCAAACCGCCTGGGCCCAGCGCAGAAACACGACGCTTATGGGTGATCTCAGAAAGTGGGTTGGTTTGGTCCATAAACTGCGAGAGCTGACTCGAACCAAAGAACTCCTTGATGGCAGCCGAAATAGGCTTGGAGTTAATCAAATCGTGCGGCATCAGATTTTCGGTTTCAGCCTGACCGAGGCGCTCTTTTACAGCACGTTCGACACGAACCAAGCCAGCACGGAACTGGTTTTCAGCCAGTTCGCCAACGCAACGTACACGACGATTACCCAAATGATCGATGTCGTCAATGTGACCGCGACCGTTACGCAACTCAACGAGCACCTTAATGGTTTCGAGGATGTCCTCGTCTGTCAATGTCATTTGACCGGTAGAGTCATCACCACGGCCAAGGCGGCTGTTCAATTTCATGCGCCCGACACGAGACAGGTCGTATGAGTCTTCACTGTAGAAGAGACGTTGAAACAACGCTTCAACAGCATCTTCCGTGGGTGGTTCACCAGGACGCATCATGCGATAGATTGCGACGCGAGCAGCCATTTGGTCGACCGTCTCATCTGTGCGCAGCGTTTGTGAAATAAATGCGCCACGATCGAGATCATTGGTAAACAACGTTTGAATTTGCTGAATACCAGCTGCGCGAATAATACCGAGAAGACTGTCGGTGATCTCATCGTTGGCAGCTGCCACGAGCTCACCCGTCTCCGGATCGATCAACTTGTTGGCCAATACACGGCCAATTAAGAAATCATCAGGCACTGAAATTCTTTCGATGCCGGCTGCGGTAATGTCACGCAAATGCTTGGCGTTGATGCGCTTGTCTTTCTCGACAATTACGTTGCCTTTCTTGTCAACAATGTCGAAACGAGCGACTTCGCCTTTCCAACGCTCGGGCACGAACTGCGCATAAGCACCCTCTACCTGAAGGTCAAACTGGTCGAACTCAAAGAAGTGCGCCAGGATGGCTTCGGAAGACATTCCAATTGCTTTGAGCAAAATGGTCACGGGCATCTTGCGACGGCGATCGACCCTGAAGAACAACACGTCTTTAGGATCGAACTCAAAGTCAAGCCAAGATCCGCGATAGGGAATAATACGTGCCGAGAACAGAAGCTTGCCTGAGCTATGTGTCTTACCGCGGTCATGTTCAAAAAACACGCCCGGTGAACGATGCAGCTGCGAGACGATTACACGCTCGGTACCGTTGATCACAAAAGAGCCTGTGCTAGTCATGAGTGGCATTTCACCCATGTAAACCTCTTGTTCTTTGATCTCTTTTACCGTCGGCTTGCTAGCCTCACGATCCATAAGAACCAATCGAACTTTCGCTCGTAGCGGGGATGCATAAGTCAAGCCGCGCTGCTGACATTCCTTGACGTCAAACACTGGCTCGCCTAGCGTATAGCTGACGAATTCCAGCCTAGCCATATTGTTATGGCTGACGATCGGGAATATGGACGTAAAAGCAGATTGCAAGCCTTCGGCGTGACGCTCGGAAGCTACAACATCTGCTTGCAGGAAAGTAAGGTAGGATTGAAGCTGTGTCGCTAAAAGGAATGGAACGTCCTGCACGTCCTCACGCTTTGCGAAGCTTTTGCGGATGCGCTTTTTTTCGGTGAACGAGTATGGCATGAGCACTCCGACTCGAGGTTACAAGGGCCGTTAACCACGGCCTGGGGGTACGACTTCAGGAAACTCGACTGAAACCGCATTGTTTTCAAACGGGTTTCCTGAAGGCGCGAAACCCGGAGAGGCCATTGGCATCCCCGGGCACCGGTTTACTACTATTACTTGAGCTCGACCTTAGCGCCGGCTTCTTCAAGTTTCTTCTGTGCTTCTTGAGCTTCAGCTTTCTCGACAGCCTCTTTAATAGGCTTAGGAGCACCATCAACAAGATCCTTAGCTTCTTTCAAGCCAAGACCAGTGATTTCACGAACTGCTTTAATGACGCTGACCTTGTTAGCACCAACTTCAGTCAGCACGACGTCGAACTCAGTTTGTTCAGCAGCAGCACCACCAGCATCGCCACCACCACCGGCGGGTGCAGCTACAGCTACAGCTGCTGCAGCGGCTGAGACGCCAAATTTTTCTTCCATTTCAGTAATCAGTTCCGACAACTCCAGCACAGTCATGCCGGCGATAGCATCGAGAATTGCAGCCTTATCCATTTTGAACTCCAAAAAATTTCGATTAACCAGGTATTAGACGTTGTTGTCCTTTCCAATCCTTCAGTACTGTCGAGACCCTTAAGCAGCTTGCTTTTGGTCGCGCACAGCGGCTAGGCCGCGTACAAATTTGGTTGGGACTTCGTTAAGCGTACGAACAAATTGCGTGACGGGTGCTTGCATTGTGCCGAGCAACTTCGATAAAAGTTCTTCACGCGAAGGCATGGTTGCCAATGCTTTGACGCCATTGGCGTCGAGTACGCTGTTGGGAAGCGCACCGGCTTTGATAACCAGTTTTTCGTGATCTTTAGCGAAAACTGAAAGCACTTTTGATGCACCAACAGGATCAACACTGATACCGTAGATCAGTGGTCCCGTCAGCTGCTCAGACAAACCCTCAAAAGAGGTATTGGTTAGAGCGCGACGTGCGAGCGTGTTTTTTAGGACACGCAGATACACGCCTGACTCACGCGCAGTTTTGCGCAGTACGGTGACGGTAGCAACGTCCAGACCACGATACTCAGCAACCACAATCGATTGGGCACTGACCAATTGGGCAGTGACTTCTTCGATGACGATCGCTTTCTCTTGACGATTGAGACTCACGGTTTGAACACTCCATCAAATGACACTGGGAACTACTCCCTGCGTCGGCCGAACGCGGCGAACCTGGTTGAGTTCAATTACGAATTCTTCCATGGACGCCATCTGCGCTGGATCCGTTTCCAGTATTAAGCACCTAACAAATTTCGCTTTGGTGCTCCAGCGGTCTTTGACAGCAGTGTCTGTTCGGCTGAACAGACACAGCCCAAAGTCTTTTCTACTCCTGTCTACGCTTGAGGCGCAGAAATTGATCCTAGCTCAACGCGAGCGCCTCCGCCCATCGTTGAAGAAACGGCGAGCTTGCGCAGATACACACCTTTTGCTGCAGATGGTTTGGCTTTATTCAGCGCATCCACCAATGCTGACAAATTGCTCTGGAGCTGCTCAACGCCGAAGGATGCACGACCAATCGTGGCATGAATAATGCCAGCCTTGTCTGTGCGGTATTGAACCTGACCTGCTTTTGCGTTGTTAACAGCTTGAGCCACATCAGCAGTTACAGTGCCTACTTTTGGGTTAGGCATTAAACCACGAGGACCAAGCACCTGTCCGAGAGCACCGACCACGCGCATAGCGTCTGGCGAAGCAATCACGACGTCAAAGTTCAGATTGCCGCCCTTAACCTGGTCAGCCAGATCTTCCATTCCAACAATATCGGCGCCAGCGGCTTTTGCTTGCTCGGCTTTGTCGCCTTGCGCAAAAACGGCCACTCGAACAGTCTTGCCTGTACCAGCAGGCATAACAACTGAACCGCGCACGAGTTGGTCTGACTTCTTCGGGTCAATGCCCAGTTGCACTGCAACATCGATAGACTCATCAAACTTCGCAGTTGCACATTCTTTAACCAAAGAAAGTGCCTCGGCAACGGCATACAGCTTGTTGCGGTCGATTTTCTGCTCAACAGCCGCCATGCGTTTTGAAATCTTAGCCATCTTATACGCCCTCCACCGTTACGCCCATGCTACGTGCGCTTCCAGCAATTGTGCGCACAGCAGCATCCAAATCACCAGCAGTTAAATCTGGTGTCTTGGTTTTAGCAATTTCCTCGGCCTGTGCACGAGTCAGCTTGCCCACCTTGTCGGTATGGGGCTTTGGTGAACCTTTTTGCAACCCAGCAGCTTTTTTAATCAAGATAGACGCAGGAGGCGTCTTCATGATGAACGTAAAGCTCTTGTCAGCAAACGCCGTAATCACAACCGGTATAGGTAGACCTGGTTCTAGATTTTGGGTCTGGGCATTAAATGCTTTACAAAACTCCATAATGTTCAAACCGCGCTGACCAAGCGCTGGTCCAATTGGAGGTGATGGATTCGCTTTGCCAGCTGGCACTTGCAGCTTAATAAATCCGACGATTTTCTTCGCCATTTGTAGCTCCTTACGGGTCCAAGCGTTGTTATTACTAACAACTCCCCGGGGTTATCAATCAGGTCTTTTCGACCTGGCTAAAATCAAGCTCAACCGGTGTAGATCTACCAAAAATAGTCACTGACACACGGACTTTACTTTTCTCGTAATTCACTTCTTCGACGTTACCGTTGAAATCAGCGAATGGGCCTTCTTTGACACGCACCATTTCACCCACCTCAAATAGCACCTTGGGTCTTGGCTTTTCAACGCCTTCTTCCATCTGCGAAAGAATCTTGTTTACTTCGCTTTCGGATATCGGTGTAGGCCGATTTCCGGATCCACCAAGAAAGCCCGTAACACGCGGGGTACTTTTAACTAAGTGCCAAGTTTCGTCCGTTAGCTCCATCTCCACCAAAACATACCCAGGAAATATACGTCTTTCGCTAATGGACTTTTGCCCACCCTTGACCTCAACAACCTCTTCAGATGGCACAAGGACTTTTGTAAAAAAGGACTCCAATCCAGCACGCTCAATGCGCTCATTGAGGGCCTTCGCAACACTTTTTTCCATGCCGGAATAAACATGAACCACGTACCATTTCTTACTCATCGTTGTTCCTGTTATCTCCAGCCAAGTACGACGCTATAGAGAATCCATTCCATGCTTTTATCTAACAACCATAAAAAGATTCCCATGACAGCGACGAATGCAAAAACGATACCTGTCATCTGGATCGTTTCTTTACGAGAGGGCCAAATGACCTTTCGGACTTCGTAGTAGGACTCTTGGGAAAAACTGATAAATCGACGGCCCGGCTCACTAAGCGCGGCAATACCTGCAGCCGCGAGCAGGCTGACAATAAATATCGCCACCCTAACTGGTGTAGCCAATTGAGGATCTAATGCTGAGAAAGCCACAATACCGGCAACGATGACCAAAACAGCGAACAGCAATTTAATGCGGTCCGCAATGGTAGTAACTGTTTGAACGTTTTGGTTCGCCATTCTTTCTATTACCAGCCAAATTTCGGCATTAATGATTGCCACTTAATCGTTTAAGTGGCAGGGGCAGAGGGAATCGAACCCACAACCTTCGGTTTTGGAGACCGACGCTCTGCCAATTGAGCTATGCCCCTATAAACTACTGACGTGCCGTGGTTGTTACCACGACACTGTCTTTTATTTACTTCAGGATTTTGGCAACGACACCGGCGCCAACGGTACGGCCACCTTCGCGGATAGCGAAGCGCAGACCCTCTTCCATGGC
>Ga0209953_1000535_pt1 | contig 13479 bp, 9 predicted proteins | sample SalPonred_H2O_MG_FD_185713 | JGI IMG/M metagenome (GOLD analysis project Ga0209953, IMG submission 185713) | Salt pond water microbial communities from South San Francisco under conditions of wetland restoration - Salt Pond MetaG... | ecosystem: Environmental > Aquatic > Non-marine Saline and... | reverse complement strand
GGTATACCGATGCAATGGATTACTGGGAAAAAGCTTCTAGCAAGCCCTGGTTGCCCTACATCACCCTACCCACGCTGGTGATCAACCCGCGCAACGACCCATTTATTCCTGAACCCTCTTTACCAGGTACCACTGAAGCCAGCGATGCGGTCGTTCTGCATCAACCAGCAGAAGGCGGACATATGGGGTTTGTCACAGGCACGTTCCCCGGTGGTCTGACATGGCTGCCGTCAAGGCTGGCAAAGTTCTTCAACACCCGCCTTTGAACCGAAGACCCTCGCCTGCCGACTCAAGTAACGACTCACGTACCGAACTTCTCAAGCATCGCACGCTCGTGCTCCATCCGACCGCGCAAGCTATTGATTTCAGCATCGATGCGGGATTGCTCATGAAAGTCTTGCGTCATCTCGCGGGCTTGTTGCAATTGCGCCATGGCCGAGGGCAAAGCACCGGTCAGGATGTAATAGTCAGCCATGACACGTCTGGCCCGAGCGGGTTGATTCGAATCCGCCAGATTCAATGCCAACAGCTGATAAAACACGGGTGACTCAGTCGGCCATTTTTTAATTTGCTGCTCTAAAAACTGTGCAGCTTGCTTGTGCCGGCCGAGCTGCTGCAATGCCCGTGCTTGGACTTCCACCAAAGCACGATGGTTAGGCCACTTGCCTAGCGCTTGCTGACTAATGGATAACGCCCTACTAGCATTGCCTTGGGCAAGCGCCAAGGCAGCTGCTTGGCGCTGCAGATAGGCGGAGTCCGGTACACCTTGACCGGCGTATTCGAGAAATCGTTGTGCATCGGGATATTGGCCACGCTGTGTGGCTAGCTCTGATAAGCCCAACCACGCTGCTGATCGCTGCACGTCCTTTAGACGCCGGCCTTCATCTTGCAAGCGATCGACGATGCGCGCCAAATCGTGGCGCTCGGTTGTCTGCAGCACCAAAGCGCGCGCTCGCACATACCAAAACGCATCAGAACTCGGGTAACGGTTGTTATTGAGCAACTGTGTGCGGTTTTGCATGTCGGTCATGCGATCAATGCTCAAGGGATGGGTACTGAAGTACGCACTGCCACCGGAGGTACCCATGTTGAACTGCGCATTGTTCATGAGTTTGCCAAACATGTCCTGCAACCCATTGGGGTCGTAACCGGCTTTTGACAACATGTGAAACCCAACGCGATCTGCCTCGCGTTCAGCGTCGCGTGAGTAACCGAGTTGCTGGTCGATGGCTGCGGCCTGTCCAAACGCTGCTACGCCCGTGGCAACATTAATGCCACCGGCTAGGGCCGCAAGTAGTGAGGCGGCAATGGCCGCCATGGCGATGTGTTCGCTTTGACGCTGTTGGGTCAAGCCACGTGCGATGTGCCGTTGGGTGACGTGCGCGATTTCATGGGCCACCACACCGGCGACTTCAGACTCGGAGTCGGCCTGCACAATTAGCCCCGTGTTGATACCGATATAGCCACCGGGCAAGGCAAAGGCGTTGAATCTTGGATCTCGCACCCCAAAGACATCAATGGGCCCGACCTTATTGGCTGCGTAGCGTGCCAGGCGCTTGCCCATGTCATTGAGGTATTGGTTGATTTCAGCATCATGCACAAACGTTGGGTCGCGACGCCCTTGGGCAATAATTAAATCCCCGAGCGCCTGCTCAAGTGCCGGTGACAACTCATTGCCACTGGCCGAGCCAATGCTTGGCAGTCCGGCTGGCTGCGCCATCGCCGGAGCCACCACAAAGCCAGGCAAACTGCCAGCCAACACACAGGCGGCAATGTGGCGCTTGAAGGTTGAAGCCATGCTTAACATCATCACGGTATGATAACGGGCAATTGTTTAAGTTCCGGAAAAATCTATGCGCCCCGTCAGAAAAGCTGTTTTCCCCGTTGCAGGTCTCGGCACTCGCTTTTTGCCGGCCACCAAGGCCATGCCCAAAGAGATGTTGCCAGTCGTAGACAAGCCACTGATCCAATATGCCGTCGAAGAAGCCGTGGCTGCTGGGGTGACCGAGTTGATATTTGTGACTGGGCGCAGCAAACGGGCCATTGAGGATCATTTTGATTCGGCGCCTGAGCTTGAGATGGAGCTTGCCCGCAAAGACAAACAAACCCTCTTGCGAGCCGTTAAAAACATCCTGCCCGAGCACGTCAACTGTATCTACATTCGTCAAACCGCCCCACTCGGCCTTGGACATGCCGTATTAACGGCTGCACCGATCGTCGGTGACGAACCCTTTGCGGTATTACTGGCTGATGACTTGATTGATGCCGACAAACCGGTACTGTCACAACTCATTGATGCTGCGCTTACACACCAAGGCAGCATCCTGGGCGTTGAAGAAGTCGCCCCACAAGACACCGACAAGTACGGCATTGTGTCAACCACGGCCATCGATGAACGCACCGACAAAGTGCACGCCATCGTTGAGAAACCTGCACCGGATGTGGCGCTATCAACGCTTGCCGTCGTGGGCCGTTACGTGCTCGACGCAGCGATTTTTAATTATCTCAGACGCACACAAGCTGGCTCAGGTGGTGAGATTCAGCTCACTGACGGCATTGCCGCCATGTTGCAAGAAAAGCCAGTATTTGCTCACCGGTACGAAGGCACCCGCTATGACTGCGGCAACAAAGCCGGAATGTTTGCCGCCACGGTGGCGTACGGCAAGAAGTATCACGGGCTAGAGCCTTAGATAAAACTCTTCTACCCCGTGGCCGGCGCCGGCGTTCGTGGTGCCGGTGGCGGGCCCTTACCCCAGCGCCCTTTGCTGGAGAGCTTCATGACGTTGCGCAACGCGATTAGCATGCCAGCGACTTCGGTCATGGCCGCTGGAATCCACATGGTCAGACCACCAATGCTTTGATCGGTCTGCGCTGACATGTCAATGGCTCGGCCACACAAATCAAACAAAGGATAGAGATCACGTTCAGTGAAAGCAATGATGGCACCAGCGACCATTTGCGGTGCCATGGTCACAATCGGCGAGACCACACGCCCACCAGGTGACATCGCGGCAGGTGGCGAGGGCCGGCGATCCAGAATCAAGTTCCAGTACATGAAGCCGCTGATGACCACTGACCAGTTCATGATGCGATACAGGCGCCAATCCAGCATGGAGTAGAACTGAACCGACGGAATCAGCCAGACGATCACTAAAAACACAAACAGTGCCGGCACAAATATCGGGTTGGTCAGAATCGCAATGATGCCGCGCCCGGGCAGCGTTTGGTTAAAGCGTCGCAACTTGGCTCGCCATGACAGCGGCAGACCCGCTCGCATCACCGAGCCTGGGTAAGCGGCCATGAGCACCAAGGGCCCTAAATGGTGCAACACCAAATGCTGGATGCGATGCATAAAGAACATGCGTTCAGCGTAATAGTCCAGCAAGGTGTGCATGGACAAATACAACAGCACGACGCCTGTCCAGAACAAGATCTGGCGAGCCATGCTGACCTTGTGAACCCGTTGGCCACGCACAAACAGCGTAATCCCCACCGCAAAACATATCAGCAATGCCGGGGAGAACTCCCAGGGCACAAGCCAGCTTAACCAGTCCATGGTGCTACATTCCAAATCAGTTGCGTAAATTGTAGTATGTTGTTCGTAACGATTCTTAAATCCCTTAACTTTTTGTTTTTTGTGGGCACACAACATGTCATTGGTTCACCCCTTGCACGAGACCTCGGTTTATCAGGCGCGCCGCGAGCGTGTGGCACAGTGGATGCTTGCCCAGGGTGGCGGTGTTGCCGTGGTGCCCACCGGGAGCCTGCGCATGCGCAATGCCGATACAAGCTACCCGTTTCGCTTTGACAGCCACTTCTATTACCTCACTGGGTTTACTGAGCCCGATGCCTGGCTTGCCATCATCGCGCGCGAGGGGCAACCCACGCAGTCTTGGCTTCTATGTCAACCAAAAAACCCTGAGTCAGAAACCTGGGATGGCAAGCGTTGGGGACCCGATGCTGCCAAAGAGGCATTTGGCTTTGATGGCGCGCTCTCCGTTGATGAGATCGACACTTGGATGGCGCAGCAGTTAGTGGGTCACAAACAGGTGTTTGCACCGCTGCACCGCAGCTCAGTTGAAGACTTGCCCGCCTACCTCCAACGCTGGATCAATACCGCTCGCACACCGGTTCGTGGCGCCAAGCCTGTGCCCACGCACTGGATTGATCTGACACCCACTGTTAGCCACCACCGACTGGTTAAAGATGCACGGGAACTTGATGTCATGCGCGAATCGGCGCGCATTGCGGCTTTAGGTCACTGCGCTGCCATGCGTGCGGTCACGCCAGGCATGGCTGAACGGGGACTGGAAGCGGAGTTGCTTGGGGTGTTCCTGCGCGAAGGCGCACAAGCGGCGGCCTACCAAACCATCGTGGCCTCAGGCGCTAACGCTTGTATCTTGCATCACGCCGCCGGTGCCAGCCAAATCGGTGAGAACGACCTCGTACTCATTGACGCCGGTTGTGAATTGCATGGCTATGCCTCAGACATCACCCGGACCTTTCCCGCAAGCGGCCGGTTTACCCCTGAACAAGCCGCACTGTATGACATCGTTTTAGCGGCCCAGGATGCCGCTGTGGCCAACACGGCACCGGGACTGTCCTTTAATGCAAGTCATGAAGCCGCCGTCAACGTACTCACCCAGGGGTTGATCGATGAGGGGATTATCCAAGCCAGCCTCGAAGAGGCCACAGAAAAAGGTCTCTACCGCCCCTTTTACATGCACCGCACCGGTCACTGGCTAGGGCTTGATGTACATGACGCCGGTCCCTATCGCGAGACTGAAGAGGATGCCGATGAGCCTGACTGGCGCAGACTTGAGCCTGGGATGGTGCTCACGATCGAGCCCGGACTCTACATCACGCCAGAGTCGGGTGCGCCAGAGAAGTTCTGGAATATCGGGATTCGCATTGAAGACGATGCTGTGGTTACCGAGACAGGTTGCGAACTCATTACCCGTGGGGTGCCTGTGGCACGCCAGGAGATTGAGGCGCTGGTGCAATCAGGAAAGCTTGGCTGATACCAGTCGGTTTAGGCTCACGCCCTGCTCAGCCGCCTCAATGGCCAGCGCTCGGTGAACCGAGCCTGGCACACGCACGACAAATCGGCCACTGAACTGTTTCTCAGCTAAAGGCACAGGCACAGTTTCACCTGCGGTCTGCATATCAGCTACGACCTCTGCCACCACTTTCCGAATACCCGCCAACGCCTTCTCAGGCGTGCGCGCAAGCCAAGATAAGGACGCAAACTCAACGCACAGGCCGACATGCGCTTGATCCTCAGCCGACCAAGTCACTCGATAGCTGTAGTGATCCTGTCTCATTCTCAATGTACCCCTAATTTGTCGATTGCCTCGAGCACGTTGACCCATCACACCAATCGCAGATGCAATTGATATCTGCGTGATATCTGTATGGTAGCTGCTTGATATCTGCAAAGCGAACATTCAGTGGCTCACCACGCATATGTCTCAATACTCTTTCTGCTCGACTGGCAAATATAGTATCACTATCAGTATCACTAACAGTGTCACTTGTAGTGCCAGTGCAAAGACCGAATGCACAACAGTGACATACCTAAACGCACCTCGGCAAGGGCCGATAGGTTGCCCGGAGCCCGTGACGAACCTCTGTCTAGACGTCTGCTCAAATCGCTGAAATGGATCGCTGGAATGGATCGCGGGAACGATCTAGAACCCAAATTCCCTGACCAGCGTTGTGAAGGTGCCCCGCAGAAATTCGCCCAGGATCGAGCGTGGCCAACCTAAGATCGCCACACTGCCACGTATGTGGCCCGTGGACACTTGACCCGGGTCACCCTGGACTTGCAGGCGAACCCGAAACACCGAACGCTCCGGTATCAGGCTTTGGCCACTTTGTCGTACCAGGATATCGCCACCGGCCTGCGCCCCCAGCTCTGGATCGAGCAAGGTGCGACTGGCATCCTGATCGACCTCCACCACCTTGAGATTGACTGCCGGCAGTCCGGGAGCACCCGGAACGAACCGAGCCCAGTTGCCCACGGCCAAACGTTGCAAGTCTGATTCCTGTACGTAGGTATCAACCATCCAACTCGTGGGGTCAGCAAAGGTCGCCAACTGCTGGCCTTTGGGTACCCAGTCACCGACGTGAATGTCGGGCACGACATCCATGATTTGACCGGCAAATGGTGCAGTGGGTACCAAGCGCTTACTCTGCGCGGTCAGCCCAGCAAGCTCCTTTTGTGCTGAGGTCAACTGCTCTCGCAAGATGGCTTGTTCAGCTTTGGCATCGTCTGCAAACCCGGCAGAAGCGGCATGCCTAGACAATATCTGCACCCGGGTTTGCAACAGCTCAATGCGATGCTCAGTGTCGGGGGCGGCCATCTCCATCAGGACATCACCGAGCGCCAGCTCCGTACCAATGGCTGGCGGTAACGCCACCACCTGCGCCGGCACGGGTGCAATCACTTCGGTGCTGCGTGCGGGTTTAAGCACCCCTTGCGCATTGATCGTCACGTCAAACGGCACGATCAGCAACAACAACAAGCCCCAGGCCAAATACACCACGGGTCGGCGCTTGCGCGGTGGTCGCGCACCGCTTGAGTTGCCCGCACTTTGGGCTGTGGCGCCCGAGGTTTGTTCGGCCTCGAGTTTTAAGCGCTTGCGCCAAGCCAACAACTCATTGGTGATGGGTCGAGCCACGAAGTACCAAAGCTCAATGACAAACAGCACAATGCCCAGCGCTTTAAAAAAGAACTGGTACACCAAAATCGCGATACCTAAAAACACCACAAACCGATATATCCAAGTCAGCCAGGCAAACAGCACCATGGCTCGACGCTTGCGCGTATCGGCCTCTTCGGGCATGGGGTCACCAAACACAAAGAGCTTCTCTCGTGACCACCAACGTGCCATCGCAAAACTGCGTGTATGCAAGTTCGGCATGCCGGTGGTGTCACACAACAAGAAATACCCGTCAAACCGCATGAACGGGCTGGCGTTAATCAATAAAGTGGCTGTCAGCGACGTTGTCGCCAAAAAAAACACCACGCCCCTGGCTGAACCATCTGGCAACACGGTCCACAACAACAGACACCAGGCAGCGATCACGAGTTCGGTCATGATGCCGGCCGCTGCAATCTTTAAGCGCTTACGATGCGAATCGAGCTTCCACGACTCAGTGACATCGGTATAGGCCATGGGATACATCACTAAAAAAGCAATGCCCATGGTGGGCACCCGGCACCCCATGCGCTTGGCCGTTAAAGCATGCCCAAGCTCATGGATAAACTTCACCGCAATCAAGGCGCCTGCATAAGCCAGCAGACCCTGGATACTGAAGGTATCGACCAAGGTGGCTGCAAACACCGGCCATTGCCGATAGGCACCCCACAGGCCTAACGCCAAGGCCACGAGTGTTAACACCACAAACGTGCGGCTAAACAAAAAGCCCAAGGCGGGTGCCACCCGTGTTAGCCAGGCATCCGGATGTAAGACCGGGATCCTAAAGAACAAATAGCTGTGCACCAGGTGTTGCGACATGCTTTTGTGGCGCTGGGCACGACGCTCTACAAAAAACTGCACACCCTCGCTGTCATGGCGCTCAGTCAACTCATTGTCGGCCAGAAACTGCAACACCGCCTTAACCTCATCGTCATCAACATCAAGCACCGTATCTTGGCTAATCGCTCGGGCTACAGCCGCGCTATTGCCCATGGACAACCGTGCGAGCACTTCAAAGGCCAACCAATCGATCGAGAAATACTGATTGCGTGCAGGATCGTGCAACGTCCAAGTCGGCGCGCCATGTACATCCGATGGCCCGCGGTGCAGCGTCAAGTCTTCACGAAGCTTGAACCAGGGCTCAGACTTCGGTGTAGCAGCAGGCATGACGGGTGGCAACACCGCTGCCATGGCTAGATACCCAGAAACTGGCGCAAGGCCACGATGGGTTTGCGCAACACCCAGTAAGAGAATGTAACGTAGTCGCCAGAGACTTTGGCCGTGCCACGCAGCCCAATGCGCGCAGCACTACCTAGATCAGAAATCCGGGCGCGCATACGGTAAGCGTAACTGCCATCGGGTCTTGCCACCGCTTCGTGTCCCAAGTAACGCAGCTCACCGCGCACCGGCGCAAACGGTGCGGTGTTTAAGTACAGCGTCACTGGCGAATCTGGCTCAAGCGTAATGGCCTCATTTAACGGCACCCAGACCTCGATTTCCATGTCCCTCTCAGATGCCACCACCATGACCTTCTCGCCGGCCACCACCGGACGCCCAATCCACTCCAGTGGATCGTCAAATATCACCACCCCATCGCGTGGTGACTTCACTTGTGCCTTTTCTAGTAACTGCTCAAGATATTGGGCCTCGAGCTCTAACTCAAGCGCACGGCCCTCTTGGGGCGTGAGCAACGATCGGCTCTTAGGGTCACGCAATGACTGCAGTGAGCTTTGCCGATACTCAGCCGTTGCAATCTGCATCTCCTGGCGAGCCAGCTGCAACTTGCTGGTTAATGCCGTGAGATCTAGCGCCAAGAGCGGCTGTCCGGCTTGAACACGCTCGTTTGGCACCACGAAGAATTCCTCAACCACGCCTTCAATTGGCACCCGTATCGCTGAGGGATCTGCTGGCACCAACTCACCGGGCGCCAGAATGGTGAGTCGCACCGGAAATAACAAAAACGCCAGCAACAACAGGCCGTAGATGACTTTTTTAAGGGGGGTCATATGGGTTAGCCAACCCCAGCCGCGCGCCGCGCGTTTGCGCAGCGATGGCGCGTAGTGCAACTGCCAGGATTGGGTCCAGACCTCAGTCCACTCGGCCAGCACCGCCGTCTCGCCCGGTGTCCATGCTTCATCACGCGCCAACAACAGACCCGCGCGCGTGCCTTTGGCAGCGGCTGGCAGTTCAGTGGGCACCCCAGTGGGCAACTCAACAGGCAACCACAGCGCACGCGCCGGCAACGACTCGCTCCATTGCGGCACATCTTCAGCATCCAGCATGGCAGGTGCGACCACCGCGGGCTCACGCTGACGATTTAACGCCGTGCAAACCCGGTTAGCCCACATCACAAAGGGCGACGTACGCTCAATGTGCGAGACCCCCGACTGCGACACGACTCCCTCGCCTTCGATCCACAGCAGTGCCACTTGGTAGTGCACCAAACTGAAAGTTTCATTGACCAACACGAATCGAAGTGTGGCTTCGTCCTCGGCATGGCGAGCCCGGCGCGCAAGCCTGACCAATGTGTCGGCCGTATTTGGATCCACACTCATGGTCGATTCACCGTGATCGTGCCACTCATGCCCGGCGTAAGATCAGTGAACGCCCCATCGATTTGCGCCACCACTTTAAACGTCTGACTGACCGAGTCAATACGGGCGGCCACGCGGGTGACTTTGGCCGGATAGGTCTTGCCGGTTTCATCGATCACAATGGAGAAAGTGTGACCAGGTTTAAGCCAAGGCGCCCAGTTAGAGGGAGCGATGAACTCAAGCTCTAGACCGCTGTCATCCAAGATCTCCAACACCGGTTGACCCACTTGCACAAACTGTTCAACGCGCGCGCGTTGCTCGGCCACCTTGCCACTGTAGGGTGCATTAATCTCACACTTACTCACGATCGCCGAGAGCTCATCAACTTGCGCCTGCGCACGGGCAGACTCGGACAACGCATTTTGTGCCTCAACGCGACTGATGTTGCCAAGCTTCAATAACCGTTCATTGGTTTGGGCGTTACGTTGCGCGATTTCTAACTCGGCACGCACCCGAGCTAATTGGGCCTTTTGCACGACGCAATCAAACACCACCATTGCGGCGCCGGCCTCGAAGGCCTGCCCCTCTTTGACGGGCAGGTTTTGGATCTTGGCGTTGATCTCAGCGGCCAGCGTGGTGTAGCGCACAGGCGTAAGTTCGGCTCGAATCGTCGGACCCTCCGCCGCACGCGCGCCCAAACTCTCGCTTGCAACAGATGTTTGAATCGGTGCTGCCGGTGCGCTCACCACCTCATCAGGCGCCGAGTTCGCCATCTCCTCAGACAGTTGCCCCGTCGGCTGATCCGTCGACTGAGTTAACTGCTGTGTAGAAGCTTGCGTCTGAGCTTGTACCTTGGCTGTGGGGTCGCTCGCAAACAACTCCCACGGCCGCCATTCAACTGCCGCAAAGGCAACCACGAGCACCACCGCAACCAACCAACCCACCCACTTTCGCATCAGTCTTCCTCGTTATTGCGCCACAGCGCTGTCATCAAGCGAGATGCGAATGCGCTGGGGTTTGGATTGGGGTTGGGGCTCGGATTGCAGTTCGGGGCTCGGTTGGGCCGCAGACATTGCGCCCGCATCAGCCACCCCAAAATCAAGCGCAGGCAATTGCCCCTCATTCCACTGCTGGTAGGTCTGACGCACGACGGCCGAGAGTTCGCGCAAGCTTATTTCGTCAACACTACCAATATCAGGCTCAAGACCGGCTGTCGCCTGCAGGCGAGAACTCGCCGCATATAGCGCTGCCAAGGCCTGATACTTGCGCAAACGGCTCAGAATCGCTGAAGCATCGGCTGCCACCCGCTGCGCTTTGCTAGCGGTTCCCTCACGTTCATTGCGAGCTGTAATACCAGCAATGCGTGTGTCGACTGTTTCGATCTGTTTGGAGCGTTGGTATAGCTTATAAGCGTTGTCTAGATCGATTTTTGAGAGATACACCTGACTGACCACGGCCATCTGCACAATCATACGGTTGTTGACTGCCAGCTCTTCATTGGCCAGTGCCTGGGCACGCACCTGTGGGGCGAGCAGAATATTCCACAAATTGAAACTAAATTGGGCAGCACCTTCGACCCAGTTTTGGTTAATCCAGTACTGGTTGTCGCTAACTTGCGGGCCAATGTTAAATGACAACCCTGGCAATAGTCGCAACATCGATTTGCGGGTTTCTTCCACAGCGATACGCGCGTTGTAAATGCCCTCTTTCAAATCGGCATTATGCGCCAAGGCTCGAACCTCAAACTCTTGCACGGGGGTGTTGGCAAACGAATCCGGTGGCATTAACCTGTCTGGATCTTCAAGCATGTATTGCGCTGTTGGCGGCAGGTTCACGAACTCATTTAATTCCACCCGAGACGTGGCAAGCTCTTGCTCAATGGTTTCGAGAATCTTGATGTTGTCGAGTAAAGCTTTTTGATAGCGAAGTGAATCGAGTGGATTACTCAGCCCCTCGGTGCTGCCTTGTTCGCTTTGCGACAAAGCAACGCTGGCAGCTTGAATCGTACGCTCGATTTCATCTCTGAGTTTCTGTGCGCTGGCTGCTCGCAGGTACGCAATCTGAATGTCTTGCGCTAACAGATGCATCACGCGACGACGTTTCTCAGAGGCCACCAACACCCGGTCAGCGTTTTGTTTGACCGTGTAGTAACTCACCCCAAAATCCAACAAATTCCAGCTGAGCATCGCCCCACCCACCCAATAATCTTTGGATGAGTTCACAAACGGCTCAGACAAGGACGGGTTACCCGAGTAGTAGCCAACCGCCTCGGTCACAAAGTAGTTGTTGCGATAGTTGTACCCGGCATTGGCTGTGATTTGTGGCAACATGTCGTAGCTTGAGATCTCAGCCGCGCCCATGGCAATCGCTTGCTCCATGCGCCGAGCACGTAGCTCGAGGTTGTACTTCAAGCCGCGGGCCACGGCTTCATGCAGGGTCAACATTGGACCAACTGGCTCAACGTCCTTAAAAGCATTCAGACGATCTTGGGTCAATAGCGCTTGCTGCTCATCCATAGGGATGGGATTAGGCGTCATGCTACAGCCAGCTGCAATCAGACAGATCGCTACGATAGCAGCAGGTTTTATCGTTCTTATCGGACGTTTGCCTGTCATGCGAATGTTCATGCTACTTGTATCAACCCATCATTTTCTGAAACTGTGCAGTAAGTGAAGGCTTACCCGAGAACCCGAGCTCTTCGCCACGCGGCAGGATTTTAAAGACCGTCTCGGCGGTTTCGCCATGCGCATCACGTGCCTGAACGCGAATCTCGATGGGCTCACTTAATGAGACAGGAACGTCTGCCACAATGCGCCCACTCGCACCATCGAACTCGATCCAGTCCGGTAGCGGCGACCCATCACTCAGGGTTGCATATAGCCAGATAACACCATCACCGCCACTAAAGGTGCCTTCAGGCAACTGAAACTCCAACCGGCCATTCTCATCGGACACAACGTCATCTGGCACTAAGGTATTACGCAATGGGATATGCGTATCTCGAACCTGCTCTACCAAGACATCCAGCTCTTCATCCATTTGCCAACGGTCTGAGAATTCGGCTGTAAACATTGAACCGAATTGGGCACCACCGAAGGTGCTACCAACCCCCACCCCGGAAAACGCCGGCCAATTAGCATTCAAAGCGTCTCGAGCACCTATGCCGGAAGGCAGGACCCAACCATCAACGGCGGTATCCTTTGAACCCGTATCCATCAGTGAAGACCAACCATTATTCAGACCGATGGGTGGTTCCATCGGTTGGAAAATGGAGGGTGGCAGGACATCACCGCGACCAATAATTGTGATGGTCACCACTTGATCAACATAAGCGCCCGCCTCGTCAATCGCACGCACGACATATTGAACCTGTGCCTGCTCACCTTGGGCCAAGCCAAGTGTGGCATCGCGCGCGTTATCCAACTGATAAGTCCATGCGCCAGTTAATGGGTCGAGACGCAGATCGCCATACGTCGCATCAGTAGGACCAATGAGGCTCCAACGCAGCGAATCGTTGACGTCAAGATCGGCAGCCGTTAATTGACCCGTGGCCATTCTGACGCCGGGGTCACCAGCCATACTCGCGACCAACTCCCCGGTCAGCGCGGTTTCTTCCGAAGTTGCCACGGGCACATCATTGGTGCCCACGATCGTAATCGTAAATTCGCTGGTGTCTGTCCCACCTTGGCTATCAGTCACGCTGATGGCGTAAGTCAAGGTAATCGTCTCGCCTGCTGCTAAGAAATCCAGATCTACTTGACTGACCGAGTAAGTCCATTGCACCGATCCCGGTGTGCTCACGTCAGTCGTTTGGGTCGAGAGTCCAGCTTGCAGCGTTGCCTTAAGCCCTGAATCAAGGACTCCCCCACTCCAAACTGCTTCAGATACCAGTCCGACCTCGACATCCACAACGTTCGTCACCCCCCGGACGTCAAACTCGAGGGCCCCAGCTTGGTGTAAATCCTGTGAAGAACCATCGACTGCCTCAGTAAACCCGAAGTCATCAATCGCCGTCGTGATCGCTGGTGCGTCATTGGTGCCGACAATCGTGATCACCACGTCCTGTTTCGACACCGCACCCTGGCTGTCCGTGGCAAGAACCTCATAGGTCAGCACCAGACTCTCGCCAACGGCAAGATAGTCAAACGCCTCACCACCCGAGTCAAACACCCAGCCTATCTTGCCTGCCGTCGATGTCCCATCAATCACACCTGCTGTCGTCAGTGTCAGGTAACCCGCAA
>Ga0209953_1000533_pt1 | contig 13496 bp, 8 predicted proteins | sample SalPonred_H2O_MG_FD_185713 | JGI IMG/M metagenome (GOLD analysis project Ga0209953, IMG submission 185713) | Salt pond water microbial communities from South San Francisco under conditions of wetland restoration - Salt Pond MetaG... | ecosystem: Environmental > Aquatic > Non-marine Saline and... | reverse complement strand
GTTGGCGCAGGCGTGCGGATCGGTGAGCATCCAGCAGTGATCCCCGCGCCGGACGATGGGCTCGATACCGGCTCGCTGCGCGAAGGTCCGAGCCAGTGGCGCGGGGAATGTCCGATCGTCCTCGAGCAGCAGGTAGCTGCGCGGCACTTGCGAGCGCCTCGCATCCACCGGATTGGGATCCAAGTACGGCTGGAGTGGTTGCGGGGTCAGGCGTTCGTAGCAAGAGCGCGCCTGCGGCTCATCGAGGGAAGGAAAGAAGCGTTCCCAGGCGGCCGGGAAGGGCGGCAGCAACGAGTACTCCCCCGAACGCTCAGCCATCTGGAAATACGACGGACGCCGATCCGCTGGGATGGAATCGATGCCGCGCTCCCCGGGCTCGGTAATCAACGCTGCGATGTACAGCACGTGGGCGATCCGTTCCGGGCGCGCGGCGGCAACCGCGGGGAGCGTCAGACCCGCGATGGAGTGACCGACGAGCACTACGTCGTCGTCGATGGCATCGATCTGCGCGATGGTGGCATCGATGTAGTCAGCGAGGTCGATACCCACACGCGGGCTGGAATCGGCGCCGGCTCCCGGGAGATCGAATGCGCTGGAGGCGATACCCGCACCATCGAGGTAACGCTGCACATCGGACCAGCACCAGGCACCGTGGCCTCCGCCGTGGATAAGCAGGACGCGTGGCACGGTTCCGATGACCAGGTGCTCGGGCTATCGGTTGATCGAGTCCGCTGCTACTGCTCGAGCTCAGGCTTCTTGTCGCTAGCACCTATTTCGTTCTTCATCGCTGCGAGGGTCGATTCGACCTCGGAGGTGCTAGCCATCTGCTCGAGTTCGGCGGTGATCGAGTCCTTACCCATGCCCATCGGGTCCTCGAGCGCACCGGAGGCCATCAATTCGTCGATGGCACCGGCCCGGGCCTGCATCTCCATGGTCTTGTCCTCCGCGCGTTGGACCGCCATGCCTACGTCGCCGAGCTCATTTGAGATACCCGAGAACGCTTCGTTGATCTTGGTCGTGGCCTCCGCTGCGGAGTAGCTCGCCTTGATGGTCTCCTTGCGGGTGCGGAACGACTCGACCTTGGTCTGCAACTGCTGCGCTGCAGCGGTCAACTTGTCCTCTTGCTCTTGCAACTGGACCAACTGGGTCTGCAGGTCCACGATCTGTTGGTGCAGGCCGCTTCGGCGGGTGAGCGCTTCGCGGGCGAGATCCTCGCGTCCTTGGGCCAGCGCCGCACGGGCCTGCTCCTCCAGCGTGCCTTCCTTTTGCTCGAGGCCTTGCAACTGCAGCTCGATCCGCTTGCGGCTGGTCGCGACGTCGGCCACGCCCCGGCGCACCTTCTGCAGCAGTTCGAGTTGTTTTTCATAGGAGTAGTCCAAGGTCTCCCGCGGATCCTCGGCGCGGTCGAGCGCCCGGCTCGCCTTGGACTTGAAGATCATCGTGAAGCGCTGCCACAGCCCCATGGGTGGTTCCTTTCGACGGACCTGACGGTCTTCGGGCGTTCTGCAAGTTGTAGATGTCCACTCCAGCCTAGGCTGCCGCCGGCGATGTGTCCCCAGCACCCGTGCGCCCACGAGCAGGCGGGTTACGCTGGAGCCACCATGGCCATCATTCCCGGCTTCCGCCGTTCCACCCAGCCGAGCCCCCAAGAGTCGGCCGCTTCGGCCGAGGACGCCCCCGAGGCGCGGGCTACCAAGGGCCGCGCGACCCCCACCCGCAAGGAGGCACAGGCGGCGCGCAAGCAGGGCCTGAAGGCCTCTTCGCGCGGACGCAGTGCCAAGGGCGGCAAGGAGGGCAAGAAGGCGGCGCGAGAAGCCGACCGCGAATCCCGAGCCCGCCAGCGCGCCGGGATGATGATGGGCGACGAGCGGTACATGCCCGCTCGCGACCGGGGGGCCAACAAGCGCTTCGTGCGGGACTTCGTCGACGCCCGCATCACCGTGGCCGAATACTTCATCTTCATCGCGATCGCCGTGCTACTTCTTGGCTTCGTTCAAAACCCGGCGATGCAGTCCTTCGTCTCCCTCGCCTTCTTCGCCATCACGGCACTGATCATCATCGACACCGTCATCTTGCTCGTGCAGTTGAACCTGCGAGCCAAGAAGCAATTCCCGGACAAGTCCGATCGACGCGGCATGAAGCTCTACGCCATCATGCGGGCTCTGCAATTGCGCAGGCTCCGGCTGCCCCCGCCCATGGTCACGCGCGGCGGGCAACCGATCAAGCGTGGGCCGGACGGCAAACCGATCAAGACCGGCTGATCGGATCCATGGCCGATGGAACTGACCTTCCTCGGTGCCGCGGGAACCGTCACCGGATCTCGTTTCCTGCTCTCCGCCCCTACCGGACGCATCCTCATCGACTGCGGAATGTTCCAGGGCCCACGGGCGATCCGGCGTCGCAATTGGGAACCCTTCCCCGTGCCCGCGAACAGCATCGACGCGGTCGTCATCACCCATGCCCACCTCGATCACTGCGGATACCTGCCGGCGCTCGTGAAGCAGGGTTTCACCGGTCCCATCTATTGCTCGCACAACTCCGCGCGGTTGATACCGATCATTTTGCGGGACAGCGCGAAACTGCAAGAAGAGGACAGCGCCTACGCCCGGCGATCCGGCTACAGCCGGCACGCCCAACCCCAACCCCTCTACGACGCAGCCGATGCCGAACGAGCGATCGACATGTTGGTCGGTCGAGACTTCCACGAACGGTGGCAGGTGATCGATGGGTTGTTCGCCAGGCTCGATCCCGCCGGGCACATCCTGGGCTCGGCCACCGTCGCCTTGACCTACTCACGACCCGATGAAGGCGATGTCCGGGTGGTGTTCAGTGGCGATCTCGGTCGAGGCAACCACCCCCTGCTGAAGGGACCTCGGCTGCCGAGCGACGCCGACCTCGTCGTCATGGAAAGCACCTATGGCAACCGCGAACACGCCGACGTCGATGCCGAACTCGAGCAGATGGCGCAGGCCATCACCCGAACGATCGAGCGCGGGGGCACTGTGGTGGTTCCCGCCTTCGCAGTCGACCGCACCGAGGTTCTCCTGACCGCGCTACGCGCCTTGATGGATCAGCACCGCATCCCGCGGGTGCCAGTGCATATCGACAGCCCGATGGCCCTCGCAGCATTCGATGTCTACAAGGACGCCATCGCGAAGGGTGATCCGGAGATCACCACAGCGGCACTGGCCGAGGGAGTCGATGCAGTGGACATTCCCGATCTGCACCAGGCGCGCACACCCGAGGATTCCAAGGCGCTCGATGCACCCGGGCCGAAGATCATCGTCTCGGCGTCCGGCATGGGTGCCGGTGGCCGGGTCACCCACCATTTGAAGTACTTCCTGCCGCATGCCCACAATTGCGTCCTGCTCGTGGGCTACCAAGCATTCGGCACTCCCGGCCAACAACTACGCGACGGCGCAAGCAGCATCCGCATCCACGGGCAGGACATACCCGTTCTCGCCGAGGTCGTGGACATCGAGGCTTTCAGCGTGCACGCCGATCGATCCGAACTGCTCGACTGGCTCGGCTCCCCCCGGCAACGACCGGCCGCGGCTTTCCTCGTCCATGGGGAAGAGCAGGCGGCCACCGATCTCGCAGCGACGATCCGCCAGCGGCTGGGTATCCCGGCGGTCGTAGCCGAGCACGGTCAAACGATCGTGGTACCGCCAGGCGAGGCCATCGACTAGTTCAGTCGCGCAGTTCGCGTCCACGCGTTTCGATCCGGAAGAAGAACGTCACCACGGCACCGAGCAAGGCAAGGACGGCGATCACCGCGATCGTCGGGCTCAAGCCGACCGAAGTCGTCGCGATCGGAAGCAAGAAGGTGCCGACCACGGCACCGACCTTGCCGGCGGCGGCGGCCACCCCGTGGCCGGTAGCCCGAAGCCGGGTCGGGAAGACCTCCGCCGGCAACAGGTACGTGGTCGCGTTCGGCCCCATATTCACCATGGTGTTGAACACGATGAAAGAGGCAAGCAGGATCCACAGCGGTCCCCCGCTGCCGACCGCAGCCAACGTGCCAAGGCCGACCGCCATGCCCACGAACCCGACAATCTGCAGTTGGATGCGTCCTGCCCGCTCGACCAGGATCATGTTCAGCACGAAGCCGATGATCAAGAACAGGTCGGTGAAGGCGGCTTGACCGGTCGCGGCGATATCCGCGGCGATGAAGTCGTCCTTGGCCATGTGCGTGTTCGGATCCGCACCCGTCAGCCCTGCGAGGATCGTCGGGGTGAACAAGCCGATGCCGTACAAGGCGATATCCATCAAGAACCACGGCACCGTGGTCAAGAGCAAGGCCCGCCGGCGTACCGGGGCCCACAGGTCCTTGAAAGTCATCCGCGGCTGCGGCCCTGCCTCGTAGACCTCCGCGAACGCCCGGTCCTCATCGGTGACGACCGGGCGTTGACCGGTGAGCCACTCGGTGTCCTTCTCGGCTTGATCTAGGTTCCCGCGTTCGGCTTCCCAGCGCGGGCTCTCGGGGATCCGCAGCCGCAAGATGGCGACGAGGGCGGCAGGCACCACACCGGAGAGCAGCATCCAGCGCCATGTGGTCTCCTCGGGCATCAACGTCAACAGCAAGAAGCCCACCCCGGCGCCGAGCACCATGCCGATGGCTTGGAAGGAGAAGGCCCCGGTCATCCACACGCCACGCTTTCGCGCCGGCATGACCTCACTGACCATCGAGGCACTCAGCGGGTACTCCGCGCCTACCGCAGCCCCCTGCAGGAAGCGGAACACTGCGAGCGACCACACGTCCCACGCGAACGCGGACAAGATCGCGGTGACCAGGAACAAGATGAGATCGATCTTCAGCATCGCCCGACGACCGATCCGGTCGGCGATCCGCCCCGACAGCAAGGCGCCGGGAACCGCTCCGAGGACCGCGGCACCGACGGCCACGGAGTCCTGCCAGCTGCTCAATCCCAGGTCGGCCACGATCAATGGGCCGGCCACGCTCATGATGAACAGGTCGTAGCCATCGAGGCCGATCCCGGAAGCGGCCAAGGCCCAAACGCCCAGGCGTCGACGGTTGACCGGTGCGGTATCGAGCACTCGGGCAACCGCATGCTTGCGTGCTTGAGCTTCCATCGCGAGCGAAGTATGAAGGCACCGTTCGACCGGTCAATGTCTAGCAGGTGAACGACCGGAAACGGCCCGTCGATCAGTTCCCCGAGTAGGGCGCTAGCGCAACGGTCCGTCGGTCATGCCCGACCCGGGATCGGGCACGGCTTGCAGGCCCAACTCCACCGCAGTGCTCAGGCCACGATGCCGCGGCAAGACCCGCACCGTGTAGCCGAACGGTCCGTTCTTCTCCAGATCCAATGCAACGGTGAACTTCCACCGGTTCTGCTCGTACTGCTCCGCGGCTTCCATCGCGACGACTCGAGGTTCCTCGAGCCGGTCATCGCTGTCCACCCGCCCAGAGAGCAGTTGCACGCTGACGTCTTGTGGGGACAGTTCGCCTAGCGAGACGAAGGCTCGCACGCCGACCGAGGAGCCCGCGGTGACGACGTCCACGACGCCCTCGGATTCCACATGGTCCACGCGAACACCCGGCCACGCTTCGCGGATCCGTGCTTTCCAGTTCGCCAACTCGCGCGCGGGGGCGTAGGAGTCGGCAGCGATAGCCGCTGTTGCTTGGGCGGCCGGTTGGTAGAGCCGCGTGACGTAGTCGTGCACCATGCGAGTAGCGAGGACCTTGGGGCCCAGCGACTGCAACGTGTGTCGCACCATCGAAATCCAGCGGTGCGGCAGGCCATCGTCACCGCGTTCGTAGAAGGTCGGTGCGACCGAATGCGAGATGAGGTCGTACAGCGCGGCCGCTTCGAGGTCGTCTCGCCGATCGGGGTCGTCGATCCCGTCGGCAGAAGGGATCGCCCAGCCGTTCTCCCCGTCGAACCACTCATCCCACCAACCATCGAGGATGGACAGATTCAACGCACCGTTGAGCGCTGCCTTCATCCCAGAGGTGCCACTGGCCTCCAGCGGGCGGATGGGATTGTTCAACCAAACGTCGCAGCCCGGATACAACGTCTCGGCCATCTCGATGTCGTAGTCGGGCAGGAAGACGATTCGGTGCCTAACGTCCTCGTGGTCGCTGAATTGGACAAGTTGCTGGATCAGCGCCTTGCCGCCGTCGTCGGCCGGGTGCGCCTTGCCGGCGATCACTAACTGGATGGGGCGTTCGGGGTGCAAGAGCAACTCGCGAAGTCGGTCCTGGTCGCGCAGCATCAGCGTGAGCCGTTTGTAGGACGGCACGCGACGGGCGAAGCCGATCGTCAAGATGCCCGGATCCAAGACGTCGTCGATCCATGTCAGCTCCGCTGGGGCCGCACCGCGCCCCATCCAGGACTCCCGCAATCTCTCGCGGGTCATCTGCACGAGGTGTTCGCGCAGCCGATACTTCACGTCCCAGATCCGGCCGGAGTCCACATGCGCGATCTCCTCCCAACCCCGAGCTTGCTGCAGGAGGTCGGTTCCCATCGCTTCATGCGCGATGTCCATGACCTCGCGGGCTACCCAGGTGGGGGCGTGCACCCCGTTGGTGATCGAGGTGATGGGGACGTCGTCGGGGTCGAATCCCGGCCACAGGCCCGCGAACATCTCCCGCGACACCCGGCCGTGCAGCAAACTCACGCCGTTCGCGCGAGCAGCGAGCCGAAGCCCCATGACGGCCATGTTGAAGACCGCCGGATCACCTCCGGGGTAGTCCTCCGCACCGAGCGCGAGCACATCGGACACGGGCACGTCCGTTAGCTGGTTCGCGCCACCGAAATACTGCTCGATCATCGGCATCGGGAATCGGTCGATGCCGGCGGGGACCGGCGTGTGCGTGGTGAAGACGGTTCCGGCTCGGGAGGCTTCCAATGCCGCCGCGAAGTCCAGTTCCCCATGTTGGGCACGCAATTCGCGGATGCGCTCCAAGCCGAGGAATCCCGCATGCCCCTCGTTGGTATGGAAGACCTCCGGCGCCGCGGTCCCGGTGATGCGACAGAAGGTGCGAAGGGCACGCACTCCACCGATGCCAAGGAGCATCTCCTGCTGCAGGCGGTACTCCCCTCCTCCGCCGTACAAGCGGTCGGTGATCTCGCGCTCTTGCGGTGCGTTCTCCTCGACACCGGAATCGAGCATGAGCAACGGCACTCGACCTACCCGGGCGATCCAGATACGTGCGGACAGCACCCGCTCGCCGGGCAGTTGGACCGACACCCGCGCCGGAGCACCGGATTCCTCCCGTAACAGCGTGATCGGGGAGCCATCCGGATCGCACACCGGGTACTGCTCGCGCTGCCAACCATCGCGGGTCAGACCCTGGCGGAAGTAGCCGGATCGGTAGAACAGCCCGATACCGATGATGGGAACGCCGAGATCACTGGCGGCTTTCAGGTGGTCGCCCGCCAAGATCCCCAGCCCACCGGAGTACTGCGGAAGCGCGGAGGTGACTCCGTATTCCGGCGAGAAATATGCGATGCCCGTGGGAGCGACTCGGGCGTCATCGGACTGGGTATCCGACGACCAGCGCTGGAACCACTGCGGTGTTTGGAGGTAGGTGTGCAAGTCGGCGAGTTGCTGGGACACCCAGTCGACGAAGCCGGAATCCTCGGCCAGTTCGCCCAGTCGTCCCGCGGAGATCTCCCCGAGCAGGCGAACCGGATCGTGCCGTACCGAATCCCACAGCCCGTTGTCCATCGCGGCGAACAGGTCCTGGGTGGGGGGGTGCCACGACCAGCGTAGGTTGAGCGCCAACTCCTCGAGTCCGGCGAGTGAATCGGGCAGGACGGCCCGCACGGTGAATCGTCTAATCGCCTTCACGGCGGTAACCGTAGTGCCCGCAGGTTGCGGCCACGTTTCCCGTGCAGGTACGCCGGGCAGCACCAAGAACTGCAACCGGTGGCGGGCCACCGGTGACTACGCTCGGGCCATGGCTCAGCGGTCGCGTGGTCCGCACGATGGGCTGACCTCGCGGATCCCCATCGTCGACGTATGGCCGACGGTGCAGTGCGGCCTTCGACCCGCCACCGCCGCTGTTGGCGAGCGGCTACCGGTGCACGCGACCGTATTCCGTGACGGCCACCTGCCCCTCACCGTGGAAGTGCGGACCATCGACCCTTCGGGTGCGCCCGCGGCGAGCGTTCGCATGCATCCCGACCCTTCGGGTGTCGACCGCTGGACCGGGGCGATCACGGTCGATGCCATGGGCGATTGGGCCTTCACGATCCATGCTTGGTCCGAGCCGTGGCGAGCATGGCTGCAGCGCGCGCAGGTCAAGATCCCCGCAGGCATCGATGTGGATTTCGAACTGGCCGAAGGTGCCTCGATCATGAGTCGGACCCTCAAGCGTCTCCCCCGTGGCGCGACCGAGACTCGCGCAGAAGTGAAGGCCGCGCTCACCGCCATGCGCAACCGACGCCTACCTGCTGCCGTGCGGATGGCCGCTGCGAACACCGACGACGTGAATGCGGCGATGAACGACTACGCCCTGCGCACCGAGGAATCCGCGAGCGGACCGTGGCCGCTGCGAGTGCAACGTCGACGAGCCCTCGTCGGCGCTTGGTATGAGTTCTTCCCACGTAGTGAAGGCGCATCGCTAGCCGATGCTCGATCCGGCACGCTGGCAAGCGCCGCCGAACGACTGCCACAGATCGCCGAGATGGGCTTCGACGTGGTGTACCTGCCACCGATCCATCCGATCGGCTCCACCAACCGCAAGGGACACAACAACGCCCTGCACGCGGAGGCGGGGCACCCGGGATCGCCGTGGGCCATCGGGAGTTCCGACGGTGGCCACGATGCCGTGCACCCCGATCTCGGTACCTGGGCGGACTTCGACGATTTCCTCACCCGAGCGCGCGAGTTAGAGATGGAAGTGGCACTCGATCTCGCGCTGCAGGCCTCGCCCGACCATCCATGGGTAAGCGAGCATCCAGAGTGGTTCGGCAAGCGCCACGACGGTTCGATCGCCTACGCCGAGAACCCCCCGAAGAAGTACCAGGACATCTACCCGCTGTACTTCGAGGACGATCCCGAGGGCTTGTACGCGGAGATCGAGCGGATCGTGCGGCTGTGGATGCAACACGGCGTGCGCATTTTCCGAGTCGATAATCCGCACACGAAGCCGCTGTGGCTATGGGATCGGCTGATCTCATCGATCAACGCCACCGACCCCGATGTCCTCTTCCTCGCCGAAGCCTTCACCAAGCCGCCCATGATGAAGGCGTTGGCCGAAATCGGGTTCCAGCAAAGCTACACGTACTTCACCTGGCACAACGCCAAGCACGAGATCAGCGAGTACCTCAGCGAACTTGCCGGTCCCGCCTCGGCCTACATGCGCCCGAACCTGTTCACCAATACCCCGGACATCTTGCACGAATACCTGCAACACGGCGGACCGGCCGCTTTCTCCATTCGTGCCACGCTCGCTGCGACCTTGTCACCCACCTACGGCATCTACAGCGGCTTCGAATTGTTCGAACGCGTCGCCGTTCGACCGGGCAGCGAGGAATACCTGGATTCGGAGAAGTACCAGTACCGGCCGCGCGACTGGGAGCAAGCGCAGCGGCAAGGGCGCAGCCTGGCACCGTACTTGACGTTGCTCAACGGCATCCGGCGAGCGCACCCGGCGTTGCAGGATCTGCGCTCGTTGCGCTTCCACCACAGTGACAACGACGCCGTTATCGCCTTCAGCAAACAGGTCGGAGACGACATCGTCTTGGTCACTTGCCTGGTCGATCCACACCGCGAACAGCAATCCACCATCTGGTGGGATCTGGCTGCCTTGGGAATGGATCCTGCCGAGCGCTTCATCGCCTCCGACGAGATCACCGGGGGCACGTGGACCTGGGGTGCACAGACCTACGTACGCCTGCGCCCGTGGGAGAACGTGGCCCATGTCGTTTCGGTGAGCCGGCCATGAAGCCGGTACCGGTGGATCGAGCCGATCTCGACCGACTCGTCGATGGGGCCCACCACGACCCGCACTCGATCCTCGGAGCACACCCCTTCGAAGGCAACGTCACCATCAGGGTGCTGCGCCCAGGGGCACGCGCCGTGACGGTGGTGCTTCCGAAGACCGACGACACACCAACGCGGGTACCCATGGATCACGAATCCCGGGGCGTGTGGTTCGCCGTCGTACCGACGAGCGCGGTTCCGGACTACCGGATCGACGTCCAGTACGACGCCGATCCCATCCCCTCCGATGATCCGTATCGCTTCTGGCCACTCCTCGGTGAACTCGACTTGCACCTTCTGGGAGAGGGTCGCCACGAGGAACTGTGGCACCACCTCGGTGCCCACGTGCGCCACTTCGACAGCGTCTTCGGCCCAGTGCACGGGACGTCGTTCTGCGTGTGGGCACCCAACGCGCTAGGCGTGCGAGTGATCGGGGACTTCAACTACTGGGATGGCACGGCCTTCCCGATGCGATCGCTTGGTTCCAGCGGCGTCTGGGAACTGTTCATCCCGAACATCGGAGCCGGCACCCGCTACAAGTTCCAGGTGCTCGGTCGCGACGGCCAGTGGCGGGACAAAGCCGACCCGCTCGCCTTCGCGACCCAATCGCCACCTGCTACCGCTTCGGTCGTCTACGAATCCACCTACGAATGGAACGACGGGCGCTGGCTCGAGGAACGTGCCGCGCACGATCCCCACATTGGACCGATGTCGATCTACGAAGTCCACCTCGGCTCGTGGCGGACGGGTCTGGACTATCGCGAGCTCGCCGAGCAATTGACGGCCTATGTGAGCGAGGCCGGCTTCACGCATGTGGAGTTCCTGCCGGTCGCCGAGCATCCCTACGGACCTTCGTGGGGCTATCAGGTCTCCGGTTACTTCGCCCCGAGCGCGCGTTTTGGATCACCGGATGATTTCCGCTATCTGGTGGACAAACTGCACCAGTCCGGGATCGGTGTTCTCATCGATTGGGTGCCCGCCCATTTCCCGAAGGACGAGTGGGCCTTGGCACGTTTCGATGGCACCTGCCTGTACGAACACCCCGATCCGCTTCGAGGCGAGCAACCGGATTGGGGCACCTACGTCTTCGACTTCGGCCGGCGTGAGGTGCGCAATTTCCTGGTCAGCAATGCACTGTTCTGGCTCGAGGAGTTCCACATCGACGGCCTTAGGGTCGATGCCGTCGCATCGATGCTGTATCTGGATTACTCGCGACCGGCAGGTCAATGGACTCCCAACCAATACGGGGGCCGGGAGAACCTCGATGCCGTGCAATTCCTGCAGGAGATGAACGCCACGGTCTACAAGCGCGTTCCCGGTGTGGTCACGATCGCCGAGGAATCGACCGCGTGGCCGGGAGTGACGACCCCCACCGATTCCGGCGGCCTAGGTTTCGGCTTCAAGTGGAATATGGGATGGATGAACGACTCGCTGGCCTACATGCAGCGAGAACCGATCCATCGCCGCTTCCACCATGGCGACATGACCTTCTCACTGATGTACGCCTTCTCCGAGCGCTTCATCCTGCCGCTTTCGCACGATGAGGTAGTCCACGGCAAATCCTCATTGATCGGCAAGATGCCCGGGGATCGCTGGCAGGCACTTGCCAACCTGCGCGCTTATCTAGCCTTCATGTGGGCGCATCCGGGCAAGAAGTTGCTGTTCATGGGCGCTGAGTTCGCCCAGTCCGAGGAGTGGTCCAGCGAACGCGGTCTGGATTGGTGGCTATTGCAATTCGCCGAGCACGAGGGAATCTTGCGAACGGTCACCGACCTGAACCGGGCGTATCGCGAGCACCCGGCGTTGTGGCAACGAGACGGCAACGTCACCGGGTTCGAATGGATCCGCGCCGACGATGCCGAGACCAACACTTTCACCTGGCTGCGCAGGGACGATCACGGCAACGCTGTGGTTGCGGTGGTGAACCTCTCCCCGGTGCCGCGTTCAGGTGTGCGGATCGCACTGCCGTGGGCCGGACGGTGGCAGGAAGTGTTGAACACCGATTCCACCCACTACGGCGGATCGGGGATCGGGAACCTCGGCGCGGTGCAGGCGACCCCCGAACCGTGGGACGGGCGCCCGGCGTCCGCCGAGATCACCATCCCCCCGTTGGCCGGTTGCTACTTCGCGTCGCAACTGCCCTAGCAAGCGTCCCTGGAAGATCGCCGTTAGAAAAGCGCGCTTGCCAACGCGGTTCGCGCCGGCACGACCGCCGGATCGTCTCCCGCTAAAGCGAACATCTCCAGCAACCGGGTGCGCACCCGCTCGCGGTCGTCTCCACTGGTCACCCTCACGGTCGCGATCAGGCGCTCGAAGCACGCAGCCCACTGACCGGTCAACGCTTCGGCGTCGGCAGCCGTGAGTTGTGCCTGAATATCGGCCGGATCGCTCGCCTGGGCCAGCGCGCTAGCCGGATCCAGCGACTGGCTTCGTTCGTAGAGGTCGACCATCGCCATGCCCACAGCGGCGTCGGAATCGGCGGGGCTTTCATCCAAGATCCGCTGATAGGCCGCGCGCGCGGCGCTCCAGTCACCTGCATCGATCGCCTCGATGGCGGCATCGAAACGCGGATCCCCGGGCGGCTCGGTCGGGACGTCTTCGGCCGCATCGGCAGCGGCGCCAGTCACGGAACCGTTGATCCCCTGACTCTGGGCGACCTCGAGCACCTTGTCCACGGCCTGTCGAATCTGCTCTTCGGGCAGCGCTCCTTGGAACAGCGGGGCCACTTGGCCGCCGATGACTGCGAAGACCGACGGAATCGACTGCACTTGGAAGGCCGCGGCGATCTGCTGCTCGGCGTCGACGTCGACTTTCGCGAGGATCCATCGACCGCCTGCCTCGGCCGCCAATCGCTCCAGGATCGGGGAGAGTTGCTTGCATGGCCCGCACCAGGTCGCCCACAGATCCACGATCACCGGGACGGACATCGACCGATCCATCACATCGGCTTGGAAGCTGGCGGTGGTGACGTCGACGATCAGCCCAGCGGGTGCTCCCGCCACCGCCGCATCGGTCTTTCGTTGTTGTTGCTTGCTTGCCGCCAACGCTCCGAGGTCGACGGCTCCGGCGAAGTTCGGTGTGCTCACGGCCCTATTGTGGCCTATACCGCGCGAACGGCCGCGGTGCGCTTGCCGACCAGCGGGAGGGAACCCCATGCACGTCTCAGCGCGCGTGGACTACGGAACCCGGGCACTGCTGGAATTGACCGCCGCACACCAGGCCGATCCGCAAGGCTTGACCAAGGGCGATGAATTGGCCACCGCCCAGGACATACCCGTGAAGTTCCTCGAGGGGATCTTGCGGCAACTGCGCCAGGCGGGGATCGTGATGAGTCAACGCGGCGCGGTCGGTGGCTATCGGCTGGATCGAAGCCCATCGGAGGTTTCCATCGCTGACATCGTGCGCGCCCTAGACGGACCCTTGGCGGCGGTGCGTGAGTTGCGCCCCGAGGACGTCCACTACACCGGCGCGGCAGAGCACCTGACCGATGTGTGGGTGGCGCTTCGGGCTGCGATGCGCGATGTCCTCGAACACACCAC
>Ga0209953_1000532_pt1 | contig 13496 bp, 9 predicted proteins | sample SalPonred_H2O_MG_FD_185713 | JGI IMG/M metagenome (GOLD analysis project Ga0209953, IMG submission 185713) | Salt pond water microbial communities from South San Francisco under conditions of wetland restoration - Salt Pond MetaG... | ecosystem: Environmental > Aquatic > Non-marine Saline and... | reverse complement strand
TGGCTTGTTTTGCGCCTGCAGCCGCCTCGACGGTGCGTTCAATCAATTCAGGGCGTGCCTGCGTCAGCGCAATGATAGTGACATCGTCCGGAATACGGTTCTCATCGACGAGCTTGCGCACAAAATCGAAGTCCGTCTGGGAGGCTGAAGGGAATCCGACCTCGATTTCTTTGAGTCCGATACGAATCAGCAACTCAAAAAATTCCAGCTTACGATCAACGCTCATGGGCTCAATTAAAGACTGATTACCGTCACGTAAATCGGTACTCATCCAGATGGGTGGGTACGTGACGCGCTTGCTAGGCCAAGTGCGTTCTGTATAGTCACGTTCAAACGGCTTGAACGGAATGTATTTGGTGGCTGGGTTTGCGAGCATTTTGTTACCTCTTGGGTCCTGCTTGGCAGGTTAGTGTTTTATTCAAGTCAACGATAGGCTAACGCACGCGACAGGGAGCGCGTCGTGCAAATGTGGCTAAACGGTTGCCGGACTGCCACGGGGCACTAGGCCCGGCAACCGATCGGTAGTAGGAGGGATAGTAGGCGTGGTGAGGATTCACCGAGCTTTGTCCTGCCAATAGACGCGACCTCGCCGCTGCAAGCGAGCGCTTCAGCGTTTGTGCGACTGTCGTTAATGGACTTATTACTCATACTTAAGAATAAACACAAAAAGCCGATGATTGCAACTGCTCAGTGGGTGTGTACAGCTTAAAACGGCGAGCCACTTGGATAAATGGCTCTAAATGCAGCTTGCGCGCAACGTTCTAGGCTTTAATGCGCTGGCGGTGGTGTTCCGTCGCGAATCTGGCGTAACACTTCATGTTGTGCCCGTGCAGTGGCAAGCTTACGCACCCGGCCAGCGCGCAATTGATCACGCGCCGCGATCAGATCGCCCACGGTCACTGGACCGGCCTGATGATCCCAGGCCCACAATAAAACATCCACGCCCTCAGTTGTCATGCCTTGGGCCAGCTTTTGGATGTCGCCTACTGACACACTGACTTGTCGGCCGCTTTTTATGCTTGCTTTAAGCCAGCTTCGCGCTAGCGAAAGTACAATAAGCGACAAGATGATCGTCAGTCCCCACCATAGATACGGATTGATTCGAGTCAGGAAGTCAACAACCTGCGACCCTAGTGATTGCAAGCCGCTGTAGTTGACCAAAGACCCACCGATCAGGATTTGCTTACCAACCCAGATCCAAGCTAGCAAAGCAATCACCAAGACGCTGGTGCGCCAAAGCCAGCGCGGCAAACAAAGTCGACGCAACAGCGCATTGATGCGCTGGACATCGGTTTTAGTGGTTAAGGAAGATTCGTCAGGATGCATAGGCAGTATTTTACGCATGGTTAGGCCCTCTTTAGACCTTCGGTTGGGTCAACATTTGACTTTGACGCCTGCGCTGCAGCAATCCATCCGGCTGCTGCAGCTCTCGAGCCTCGATTTGCAGTCGGAAATCGAGCGTGCGCTCGATGAGAACCCCATGCTTGAGGCTGACAATGTGAGTAACGATGGCGCAGACATCACACCCGTCGTTCAAACCGTTGACGCACAAGCGACCCCTGCCCAGCAAAGTGAACGCTACAGTGGTTCAAGGCAAAGCCGCGACGACGACCAGCAAGAGCGACCCGAGTCCAGCAGTCTGCCTACCTTGCGTGAGCATCTGCTTGCCCAGCTTGGCACCACCCGGGCCAGTGAGCGCGATAGCGCGCTGGTGGGTTTACTGATCGATGATCTAAATGACGATGGCTTTCTTGAGTCCTCGTTGCAAAGTATCCACGACATGCTTGACCCCGAACTTGCTGTGGAGATAGATGAGCTATCGGCTGCATTAAGCCTACTGCAGTCTTTTGATCCGCCGGGTATAGGAGCGCGAGACCTCGCTGAATGCTTAAACCTGCAGCTCAAGCATCCAGACTTAGCCTGCATCCCCGCTTTAACTGACCCGCAGATACAAACGATCGCGCAACAGATTTGCGCCGAGCATCTCGACGTATTGGCTGCCGGTAATTTGTCAAAGTTACAAGAGTCACTGGGTTGCAAAACTTCTACGTTGCAGCAGGCACACGCCTGCATTTTGCGCCTGAACCCGAGGCCTGGTAGTGCGTGGGCCAGACCCGCAGCTGAATACGCCATCCCAGATGTGATTGTCCGAAAAACACCCCAGGGCTACAAACCATTTCTTAATGAATCTGCCCTGCCCAAACTAAATGTCAATGCCATCTACGCCCAAGCGCTTGGTAGCGCCCGCTCGGGCGAGCACAGCGCCCTACACGGTCAACTGCAAGAAGCGCGTTGGTTAATCCGCAATGTTAATCAGCGCTACGAAACCATTTTGCGGGTGTCTGACTTTATCGTGTCACACCAACAAGCTTTTTTTGAAGGGGGTTGGGGTTGCTTGCGACCGTTGACACTTCGCGAGGTTGCCGCAGAGCTTGGCATGCACGAATCCACCATCTCGCGCGCGACAAACCAAAAGTTCATGCTGACCCCGCTTGGTACGGTGGAGTTAAAACGCTTTTTTGGGGCAGGTCTGTCAGCAGGCAACGGCGAAACTACCTCGACCATGGCTGTTCAAACACGCATTCGTGACTTGATACAGGGCGAAGACCTGGGCAAACCGTTATCAGACGGTCAACTAGCGACCATGCTAGAAAAAGAGGGTATTCAGGTAGCCAGACGGACCGTGGCAAAGTACCGTGAGCTCATGCGGATTCCAAGCGCCTCCCTCAGGAAATCCCACGCTCAGGCGCGCCGGTGAGCGACCTTAATTAAAAACGTCGTTTTGGCGGGGACAAAGGGGATGATTTCCCCAAGCATTATTAGGCTCACAAAACTTCTGGCGTGCCCGCTTGATACAGTCAGGCCGAGAAAAAAAACCAACGTTCTGACAAGCATCAATGGCATTGGCCAATTGGTCGCGCCAACCAGTCGGAGCCGGGGCAGCAGCGGCAGCTTGCGCGACTTGGTCGATCTGATTAGCCTCTGATTCTACCTGCGCGGTCAAATCAACGGTGGCAACATCGCCCTCACCTTGAATCAAGCCTGAACCCGCCTGAGACAGCATATCAGAGACGGTGTAGGCATCATCACCGCGCCCAAGAACGACCATCGGATCTAGATTGGTCTCAAACAACGAGACAGCCTGTACTTCCCACATGGGCTGAATTTTTTCAAGGGGTGCGCCTAACGACCCATCAAGCAAGGGTTGTGGCGGCACAGATGTCAAAGGCCGCCCAGCCGCATCTCGAACCACCTCTGGGGCACGCGTGATGTTAGTGCGGCCATCGGCCGAAATCGACGGTGCTGCATCAACCAGCCAATTACCCAGCGCAACGCCTGCCGCAGCCGAAGCCGCCAGCATCAAAATTACAAACACGAATAACCAACGCCAGGACATTTTGCTCGATTTCCTCAGCCAATCCTCTAGTTAAACACCCTCGCACCATGCTCTCGCATGGTGTGAAACTGCACATCCGGGTAGCGCTCTTGGACCACCCTCAACTGAGCGGGCGAGCTTGCTAAGTATGCCGGTGCATCAATGACATCATAGGCAATCTGATCGGCATTGGCATCTAAAAACTTGGTCATTACCTTGGGATCTTGCGCACTGACCCAGCGCGCAAGCGTATAGCGTGCCGGCATCAGACGTGCTTCCACACCGTACTCGGTCTTTAATCGGTGGATGACAACCTCAAATTGCAACTGACCGACGGCGCCAAGCAGAATGGTTGCACCGGCAGCCACGGGCCGAAATACCTGAATGGCACCCTCTTCGCCGAGTTGCGTCAGGCCGGTACGCAATTGTTTGGTGCGCAACGGATCCTTGACCTCGACGGACTGAAATAATTCCGGTGCAAAAAACGGTAGGCCGGTAAATTGCAGCTTCTCACCTTCACTTAAAACGTCGCCCAAATGCAACACCCCGTGATTGGGAATACCAATCACATCACCGGCGAAAGCTTCGTCAACGAGCTCGCGTCGTTGCGACAAGAATGACACCACATTATTGGGTCGTATTTCCTTCTGGTTACGACTGACTTTTAAGCGCATGCCGCGTGTAAAACGCCCCGAGCTGACACGCACAAAAGCCACACGGTCGCGATGCGCGGGGTCCATGTTGGCCTGTACTTTAAAAACCACACCGGTAAATTTACTCTCGTCTGGCGCAACCGTGCGCTCAAGGGCTTGGCGCGCGCCCGGTGCCGGGGCATATTTGACCAAGGCCTCAAGCACTTCCTGCACCCCAAAGTTATTGATTGCAGAACCAAAAAATACCGGCGTCTGGCGCGCATCAAGAAACGCTTCATGATCAAACGGCGGCGAAGCCGCCTGGATCAGTTCAATTTCTTCCTTGGCCTGCAAAAACGCTTGTCCAAATTTTTGCTCAAGCTCCGGATTATTCAAACCTTCAATGGTGTCGTCTTGTTCGTCGGCGCGCCGATCACGGCCTGATTTAAACAGCCGCATACGGTTTAACTCAATATCGAACACGCCGCTGAACTGTTTGCCCATGCCAACCGGCCAGGAAAACGGCACAACATCCATCCCGAGATGCGACTCGACCTCTTCGATCAGATCCAGCGGCATCTTGACTTCTCGATCGAGCTTATTAATGAAGGTGATGATGGGTGTATTGCGTGCGCGACAAACCTCTAGCAAACGTATCGTTTGTGGCTCTACACCATTGGCCGCATCAATGACCATCAGCGCAGCATCGACCGCCGTTAAGACGCGATAGGTGTCTTCAGAAAAGTCTTGGTGGCCTGGTGTGTCCAACAAGTTGATCACACAATCTTCGTACTCCATCTGCATGACCGACGAGGCTACCGAGATACCACGCTGCTTTTCAATTTCCATCCAGTCCGAAGCAGCATGTCGCGACGCTTTACGCGCCTTGACGCTGCCTGCGATCTGAATCGCACCAGCGAACAATAGGATTTTCTCAGTCAGCGTGGTCTTGCCCGCATCGGGGTGGGAAATGATGGCGAAGGTTCTTCGCCGTTTCACTTCTTGTTCTATCGAATGTTTAGACATCAGAAAAAAGTCGTTTCGTTGCTGGTGCAGTCACAACACTAGGTTGCTGGCAAAAAACCTCGGTCGTGATTTTAACGGTTCAAGCAGGGTTACTGACCGTCGTACGTGTCGGTGCTGCCGGGCGTCTCGAGCGGGAATGTCCATTGGCACCATTGGCACCCTTAGCACCATTGGAACCATTCGCAGGGCGGGGCTTACGGGGTCCCCCATCTGCTGCACGCGCGCGACCCATACTCGGCTTGGGTGGACGCGTATCTGGCGTATCAGCACGGCGAACCCAGCCAGTTGGTGCCGGTTGCTGCTCGATGGGCTGTTTGGTCAGTCGCTCGATGGCCTTCAAATATTTCAACTCGTCCTGATCAACAAGTGAAAGGGCGCTACCTGCGGCACCGGCTCGACCGGTTCGGCCAATTCGATGCACATAATCTTCTGGCATATTCGGTAATTCGAAATTGACCACCTGCGGCAGTTGATCGATGTCCAAGCCGCGTGCGGCAATATCTGTGGCCACTAGGACTGACACTTTGCCGGTTTTAAATCCGTCAAGTGCGCGGGTGCGGGCCGCCTGACTTTTGTTGCCGTGGATCGCGGCGGCCTGCAGCCCGTCTTTAACGAGCCGCTCAGCCAAGCGGTTGGCACCGTGCTTGGTGCGAGTGAACACAAGCACTTGATGCCAGCCACTTTCGCGAATAATGTGACTAAGCACATCGCGCTTGTCAGACTGGGGCACCAAGTGGACGGTTTGTTGCACGCGTTGCGCAGTGGTGTTTGGCGGACTGACTGAGACTTCCGTTGGATTATTCAAGACACCGCGCGCCAAGCGACGAATATCATCAGAAAACGTCGCAGAAAACAGCAAATTCTGACGCTTGGTTGGCAGCATCGCCAAAATCTTACGAATGTCACGAATAAAACCCATGTCCAGCATCCGATCGGCTTCATCAAGCACCAATACCCCGACTTCGGAGAGGTTCAGCGTTTTTTGTGAAACATGATCGAGCAAGCGTCCCGGTGTTGCCACCAAGATATCCACGGGCTTTTTTAAGGCAGCAATCTGTGGATTGATATTGACGCCACCAAACATCACCAAAGAGGTGATGCGGGTCTGGCTGCCGTAGGTCTTAACCGACTCATGTACCTGGGCTGCTAATTCCCGGGTAGGCGTCAAAATCAGCACACGCGGACGTCCGGGCGTGGGTTGGCCTGCGCCTTTTTCAAGCAATTGATGCAGGATGGGCAGAGTAAAGCCGGCTGTTTTTCCGGTACCTGTTTGAGCGGCCGCCATTAAGTCGTGACCAGCAAGCACCTCGGGTATGGCCTTGGCCTGGATGGGCGTTGGTTGTGTATAGCCCTGCTGCTCAATAGCTGTCAGCAAGGGTTGTGCCAGCGCAAGGCTAGCAAATTCGTTGGGGGTAGACAATGAAATAACTCCGTAGCCACACGAGCCGCTTATGCAACGGCTCCAATCATCGTGTGCGCATCAGGAAATAACGCTTAAAACCAAGTTTCACAGGTTTCAAAGCGGCGAGCCAAGTGCGGCTCTGTGGCGTCGGGTGGACTGGAACATTCCGACGAACCGTTAGTGTAACCCATCAACTGTTAACGGCTGCAGGACGTCGGCCTGCAGTAGCACTTGCTTGACCTCGCGGGCAGCCGCGCTATTGGTTGGCACGGCCCCAACCAGACTAGCAAGTTGGCGCTTTACCGTCTGCTGGCGCGCGGGCCCAATTGCATCTAAGAGTGCGCTGTGATCGAAGGCAGCGGTGGCTTTTTGCGTTTTATCCAGAATCAAGGGTTGATGGCTGGCGTGGCCACGCTGCTCAAGTGCGGCCATTAACTGAATGTTGCGGGTGGCAAGTGCCAACACGACAGCATCACTGACCATTAGCGAACGTTGCCCGCGCCATTTGGCAGCAATGTCTTTGCCAAAACGATCCACGCTTTGCCAGGCCGAGCCGGCGGCCGCACCAATCAACGTGCCCGTGCCAAGAGACAGGCCCGCGCTAAGAATATCCACGACAGCTCCCGCAGCCGCCCCCACAGCGGCACCTTTGCCAAGCTTAATACCTAGCTTGGTCAGTGTTTCTTCAGAAAACACATCGGCTTGCCATTGCCCCTCAGACCAACCCTCGGTTGTAGGCAAATAATCTTCTGTGCTGAATTCATATAACTCGAGGATATGCTCCACGAACGACTGCTCGTGTTTACGCACCTCATCTTGCTGTTTTTTAATTGCCTGTTCGATTGCCGCTGCGTCATCCTTGACCATGCGATTCAAACCGGCGACCGTGAGGCATAAAGCCGCCAGTAGGTCGATGGCAGCTATCACTCTGTCGCGACGTTGCTGTGCAGCTGATACAGATAATGCGTTTAACAAGGGGCGATGTTCAGCAAGCACCTGCCCTAAGGTGTCATACATCATTTGCTGTCCATTGATGGGGGGACTAATGCTGTCAAATCCAACATAGACATGCATGCCTTGCCGGGCAAACACTTGCACCCACGGCTTCGTGTCGGCTTGTGGGCTGGCCACAAAATTAAGCACCGGTAAAACTGGGCGGGCACAGGCTTGCAACAGAAACAGCTCATCACGATGCTTAGCCAGTACCTCGTCGCGAGCGTCCACCACGTAGAGCAATGCATCTGACTGCATGGCCTGAACAAGCACCCGATGTTCCTGCTCGAACGACACATCTGCCATGGGGTCAGCCAGAAATCGCTCAATCCTGTCATGGTTGTCGAGCCGCTCGCCAGGGCGAACCAAACTTTCGATGTAATCACGCAATCCCACGCTGTCCTCGAGACCTGGCGTGTCATACCAAACCAGCGCAGCTTGATCGTCAAGCATGACCGAGGCTGACTGCACATGCCTTGTTGTGCCCGGGGCGTCGTTGACTTCGCCAAACAGCCGGTCGCGAGTTAAGGTGCGAAGCAACGATGTCTTGCCCGTGTTGGTGTGGCCCACCACAGCAATCTGCAACGCACGATCGACTTTAAACATGCCTCACCTTCCCCTTAACCAAGCCACGAGATCGTCGCTGCGACCAAGATCGGTCGGCAATCCAATGTCAGCGAGTCGAGCGCGCCAAGCTGATAGCCGCGCACGCTCATCATCGACCTGTTGCAGCAATACCTTGGTGTCCACAGCGTGGCTACCCAATGCCAGCAATGTTCTGACTAATCCTCGGTCTGGTGTCTGCCGGGCGTCGAGCACCACAAGCAAACGGCGGGGCTTTAGTTCCAACAGGCGCTCTTGTGCTTGCTTGCGCGAGGCCCGATCATCAAGTGGCGGCAACACTGTGGCGTGCACACCAAACTGTTCATGCAAGTTCTCGCCAAGGCGGGTTTCAAGCGCCACGACTGCCGCATCACTTAACGCATCCTCTGGTGCAATGCCACTGATCTGCGGCCAAGTCTCTTGTGCGCCTGGCGGGCCATCGACCTGCGAGCGCATGGTTAACCGATCAAATTTATGACCAAGGGACAGAGCGTAGGCATCATTGAGCGTCATACTCAAGGCGCGATACCGATAGCGCAATGCCAGTGCACTGGTCACCATCGCGATTAGTCTAGGTAACAAGCCAAACACCACCACCGCGCCCATGAGCCAATTGGCCCAGGCAAGTCGAGCCGAAGGCTCATCAAGCGCCACGTTGCCACTGGCTTGGATGGTCTGAACATTTGGCACGGTAAAACCAAATTTTCCAGGCAGGGCACCAATAGATTGAGCCAACTGCACAAAAACCCCGTCACTTAGCCACGTTGTCTGCCACACGAATGTGTAGTGTCGCAAACTAAACGCCGTAAACATGCCAAGCACCATACCGAGCAATACAGAAAACCAAATCGTGTGCGTTAAAAGCGCCAGCCACCAGCGCTCTGATCTTGCTTGCTGTACCAGTTGCAACCACGCCCGCCAGACCATGGCCCTTGGTCCGTCGCGTAGCAAGCGACCGATCGTGAATTGCCACAGACGCCCAAACCAGCCTCCCGAGTCTGAAGTAACGACAAACATCGCAAACCAAATGAACAGCATCACCGTTGGTAGCAACAACAGAGATACCAACGCCCAAATCACATTCACTGGCTGGGAGGTGTCCCCAAGGCTGGCAAGTGCTGCACTAATACCTGTCAACAGCCCCAATCCCATGGCCAATAAAACGCTCACGCGCATCAGGCTTAGCGACTCTTGGCAGGCCGCCGTAAGGCCACTGGCACCAGCCAGGCTACGCGCACGCACAACGAGTCGCTTAGCCAAATTGTTCGAGGCATCAAGCGCCACTTGATTGGCTTGTTGATCGTCAAGCGCGGGCGGTGTTTGCTCACGTAGGCGTACCGCCTCGTAGCACCAAAGGTCAATGAATTTGAACATGCGCTGATTGTAGAAGCTACTTTAGGTTCTAACACGCATGGGGGTTGGAATTAACCCGAGTTGGCAGATTGCCATTCAGACCGATGCCGCTGGTTCGGGTGCGGCAATTGGTACCAAAAAGTGGTGGCTGATGTCCAGCGCCAACTGATTAATACCCGCCAAGAAAGTCAGCAAATACTCGTGCAAACCTTGGCCAAACACCTCATCGATTTCCATGTCTTTAAGTTGTGCCAACATTGACCGAGCCTCATGCTCGGTGCGACCAGAGCTCGCATTACGCACTTTGGTCAACAGCTCGACAATTTGCTCCATACAAGCAACCAGTGAGCGCGGGTTACGCGGACTCAGAATCAGAAGATCAGCAACCCGTGTTGGCGTGATGGCGTCACGAAACATCATGCGGTAGTTCTCAAATGCTGACAGAGACCGCAAGATGGCCGCCCAATAGTAAAAGTCCTCAACATGTTCGAGGTCTTGTTCCATGTGCTCAGCTGCCGCCAGAAACTTCACATCAAGCAAACGCGCCACGTTGTCGGCTCTTTCAATGAAGATACCCAGACTAATGAAATGCGAGGCCTCATCGCGCATCATCGTGCCTATGTGCACGCCACGGGATTGGTTCGAGCGCAACTTGACCCATTCAAAGAAATCCGTGGGCGCAATCCGAAGCAAGCCTTGACCGACCTGGCGCTGCGCATCGAGCCAAGTGGTGTTGACCGTCTCCCACAAGTCAGTGGTCATCGACCCCCGGACTGCACGGGCGTTTTCTCGGGCGGCTCTCAGGCAACTCATGATCGATGAGGGGTTGTCGGTGTCTTGCACCATATAGGTCAGCACATTGGCCGGTGTTGCGTTGGCATACTTTGCATCAAAGTCATCCGTCAGTTCAGAAATCTCGAGCATGGCTCGCCAAGCAGCGCGTGCCGCCTGCTCTGATTGAGGCAACAGCGACATCTGCCAATTCACTTCAAGCATCCGTGCGGTGTTTTCTGCGCGCTCGGTGTAGCGCGACATCCAATAGAGATGGTCAGCAGTACGTGACAACATGCTTATGACTCTCCGGCTGATTGCAAGACCCAAGTGTCTTTGGTGCCGCCACCTTGAGATGAGTTCACCACAAGCGAGCCCTCTTTTAAGGCGACTCGGGTCAAACCGCCAGGCACCATTCTGACGTCTTTGCCAGACAACACAAAAGGTCTGAGATCGATATGGCGGGGTGCCACACCTGCACCCACGAACGTTGGGCAGGTCGACAGACTTAAGGTCGGTTGCGCGATGTAGTGATCGGGATTGGCAACCAACTGTTGTCTGAAGGCTTCGATTTCCGCCTTTGATGCGGTCGGTCCAATCAGCATGCCGTATCCACCCGCACCGTGAACTTCTTTGACCACCAAGTCTTTTAAGTTTGCCAACACATAGGAAAGCTCATCGGACCGGCGACACATGTATGTGGGCACGTTATTGAGGATCGGCTCTTCGCTTAGATAAAAACGGATCATCTCTGGAACGTAGGGATAAATCGACTTGTCGTCTGCGACGCCGGTACCCACGGCATTACATATCGAGACGTTGCCGGCACGCAATGCTCGCATCAGACCGGCCGGGCCTAAAACGGAGTCCTCACGAAATATTTCAGGATCCAGAAAGTCATCATCAACCCGACGATAAATTACGTCGACCCTTCTGGGGCCCTGCGTAGTGCGCAGATAGACGACATCATCGTCATCGACATAAAGGTCTTGTCCTTCAACTAGCTCGACACCCATTTGCTGGGCTAAGAAAGCATGTTCAAAGTAGGCGGCGTTATACATCCCGGGCGTTAAAACCACCACATTGCTGTAACGATCTGTCGGGGGAGCTACTTGCTGCAAGGCACTTAACAACAGGTCCGGGTAATGATCGACCGGTGCAATCTGATGGGTACTGAATAAATCAGGAAACAACCGCATCATCATTTTGCGGTTCTCCAACATGTAAGACACGCCAGAGGGCACCCGCAAATTGTCTTCGAGCACAAAGAACTGTCCAGCCCGGTCCCCGTGGGTGGCGCGCACGAGGTCGATGCCGGCAATGTGCGCGTAGATATTCAGGGGAACATCAACACCGTGCATGGCGCGCCGGTAACTTGTATTGCCAAGCACTTGATCGGCAGGCACGATACCGGCTTTCAGAATCTTTTGGTCGTGATAAACATCCTGCAAAAACATGTTCAGCGCTTGTACGCGCTGAATCAAGCCCGCTTTGAGATGTCGCCATTCCTCGGCCGGAAACACCCTGGGCACAATGTCAAACGGAATCGTGCGCTCGGTGCCGTCATCGTCACCATAGACAGCGAATGTGATGCCGACACGCCTAAAAATGAGTTCGGCTTCTTCGTGACGCGCTCGCAGCGTCTCCATGTTTTGGTCAGACAACCATGTCTGCAGTTGCCGGTAATGCAAACGCACTGGCGCGCCGGCATAGCCAGACGCGATATCGGCCATCGACATCAGCATCTCATCGAACGCAGAATCTGTACTCTTGTTCAAGCGATCTCACCTTGACTTTAAAAAGACACACAACGCTTACACGTCCTCTGTTCACATCAAGTTGCTAGCAAAAGCTATGCCACGACTGACTTAGGGCTATTCTGGCATAGTTATTGCTCGTCCTGACCAAGCGTATACCCAGCTGTTTTAAATACGCCCCAGCGCAGGGCAACGCTTGTGCACCACGACCTAGCCCATGATGGTGAAACACGCACCAAAATGGTTCGCACATGGCTCGCTCTGGTTCGCTTTAGAATATCTTTGGGAACTAGGTAGCATGATTTGACTCAACCCACTTATCTTCGAGCCGTTTGACAATGCCTGAATCTGACAACGCTGTTCATCTCACACCGTCAATCGAGCCACAGGGGCATGAGTGGTTAGCATCAACTTGTGCGGCGATCCCGTTAGCCCAACCGGGACACTACGACGAATTGCACGCCAACACTACATCGATGCGCGGGCCGTGGGCCAAGCTTTTTTCAGCGATCGGTCCGCAGGCGCTTGCCGAGTTAGGCGGCTCTGCAAAAACTGTCGAACGCGTGATCGCTGAAAACGGCATTACCTACAATGTCTTTGTCGACAAGCAAGATCAAGTCAGACCTTGGTCACTAAGCCCTTTGCCGATGGTGATCGAACCAGAAGACTGGCAACATATCGAGGCTGGCCTAGCGCAGCGTGCAAAGTTACTCAACAAAATCGTTTGTGATGTTTATCATGATCGCGACTTGCTGGCTTCGACTTATCTACCTAGTGCTTTAGTGCTGGGCAACCCCAGTTATTTACACGCCATGCAAGGCGTCAAAGTGCCAGATGATATCTACCTGCATGTCATTGCATTTGATCTGGCGCGCGATGAACATGGCCAATGGTGGGTCATTGGTCAGCGTACACAATCACCCTCGGGCTTGGGTTATGTTTTAGAAAACCGCTTGATTATCTCTCGCTTGTTTCCCCAAGCGTACAGGGACATGCGCATCCAACATCTAGCGTCTAGCTATCAGCGGCTACTTGGGGCGCTCGAGGCCCAAGCCAGACACATCGCTCAAGGCGCGCCTAAGTTTGTTTTTTTGACTCCAGGCCCTTACAGCGAGACATACTTCGAACATGCTTACCTAGCGCGCTACTTGGGCATACCGTTGGTTGAAGGCCCAGACCTGACCGTGCGCAACAATCAACTCTTCCTAAAAACGGTTCATGGTCTGCAGCGCATCCACGGCTTAATGCGTCGGCTTGACGATGACTTCTGTGACCCTCTGGAGCTGCGCGCTGACTCAGCTATCGGGATTGCTGGCTTGCTACAAGTCGTGCGCGCTGGCAACGTGGTGATGGCCAACGCATTGGGAACTGGCTTTTTGGAGTCGCCCGCCATTCAGGGGTTTCTGCCAGCCATATGCGAGAACATGCTTGGTGAGCCACTCATCATGCCCTCATTACACACATGGTGGTGTGGTGAAACCGCTGCCTGGAAAGACATCAGTCCCGAATTGCACACGCAGGTAATCAAACCCACCTTTGCTAATCGGCAAGCGACCAATTTCGAGCCTGCTATCGCCAGCCTG
>Ga0209953_1000531_pt1 | contig 13503 bp, 14 predicted proteins | sample SalPonred_H2O_MG_FD_185713 | JGI IMG/M metagenome (GOLD analysis project Ga0209953, IMG submission 185713) | Salt pond water microbial communities from South San Francisco under conditions of wetland restoration - Salt Pond MetaG... | ecosystem: Environmental > Aquatic > Non-marine Saline and... | reverse complement strand
ACCCGAGTCAGCGCTACGGAGATACAAATATCATCTACGAATACCGACACAAATACTACATATTCTATATCAGCTTTTGATGATGTTGATGGAGCTATAGTTCGCCTTTCGGGATCTGATGCGTCTACTGATGATATCCTTATAAGCGATGGAGTTGGAGTATTAGTTGACTGGATAAATGCATCAGAGGTTCGAATATCTCACGCTGACACGTCTACTCTAAATTCACAGGGATTTTCTTCTGACCAGATTATTAGTACAATCGTACTTGATGATTTTGGCCATGTCACTGGGATGACAAAGCAATCTATAGATTTTCCTGCAAGTGATAACTATCAAAAATGGAGGATAACTGATGATAATGAAACTCCTATAGGAGATGTTACATCAAATAGGCGTATAAAGTTTACAGGAGCAGGAGCGGCTTCGACAAGCTATAACGATAGCACAGGGGTCCTTACAATTACCTCTACAGACACAACCTATACCGCATCTGCTGGAATTCAAATCGTAAGCGGCGACATACAACACTCAACCTCTTCAACAGGAAGTATCACCACAACAGCTGTTCAGGTAATAGCTTCGTTAGACATTGATTCGTATGGACATGTCAGCGATCACACGTTGAGGACATTAAATTATGACAATTACTCAGCTTGGAATATAACCGATGGGATACAAACAGGAGGAGTAACATCCGGTAGAGCTATAACTTTTTCAGGCTCTGGTGCTACAACTGTTACCTATGACGATGTAGCTGGAGAAGTAACTATAACATCAACAGACTCTGACACGCTGTATGATATTCAGTCCCCGGCTACGGCCACAACAATAAGGCTGCTTGAAGATGCCGTTACGAAATCTACAATTAATTTTGCGGCAGACGCTGGAATAGTCTTGGATGGAACCCCTCTTGACGAGATTCGAATTGGACACGCTGACACGTCAACTGTTTCTAACTACTCTGGATCGAATACGGAGATAATAACAGCCATAGACTTTGACAATTTTGGGCACGTTACAAACGTAGTATCTCAAAGCGCTCCAACCTCAGATAACTATCAATATTGGACAGCTCTTGCAGATTCTGCTGGAAGCACAAATATATTAAGCACTCACGAGCTTGATATTGTAGGAGGTGATTTGCTGTCAGCTGCAATAACAACAGGAACTCCGGGATCACATAGAATAACGATTGATCATAACTCAATAGGGCTGACAGCGGGGTCCGTACCTGCAGATCACTACATAACTGGATGGTCGGTAGACACCGTAGGTCACATTACAAATTTCACAACTACAGCTCTACCCACAGACGATCCTAAGCTATTTGATATAAAAGGAGGAGATACAGTCGCATTTTCAAATGTATCCAAAGAAACCCCTGCCCAACAAATAGTTATAGCAGCTGGAGACGATCATACATCGGGGACTCTAAAATCACTAGAAGTAACAAGTGCTACAGCAGCTGGTACTCCAGATGTGCATACTATAACTATAAAACACAAGGCTCCACTTCCTGCAGAGCCAACTCTTGAAGACGGAACAGGTGCGGGGTACTTATGGAACTTGAGGATACAGGACGGACACGTCACCGACGTAAATCAGAATACAAGGCCAACAGCCTCGTTCCCATCGAATAAAATAGAGATAACTGACACAGCGGACCCTACCAAAAAGGCTACGTTTGATGCTTCAGACCTTCCTACAGTAACAACCACTAGCGTAGATCTATCAAAGGTAAATACAGCTGTTCAGCCCGGGGATAATGTGAGCGGTCTTACGAATGACGCTGGATACATCACATCAGCACCTTCAACAACGCAGACTGACTATATATCCGTTACCATTGAGGCTCCGACAAATAAAGACTACATACTTTTAAATAAACTTCCGTTTGGAATGACTTTGCAAAAGATGGAGTATCAAACAACCGGCGGGGAACCTACAATACAACTAAAAAAGGGATCTACCCTATTAGACACGTCAGTCTCTGCCACAACAACGCAAGCTACAAAGACGTTCACAGGAGGTATAACTCTGACAGACACAGACTCATTAAAACTCACAGTTTCTGACTCTGAAGAAGCGGCAGATTTGAATGTAGTAATTGTTTACACTTATACTTTATCGTAATGGCACCATACATGATATTTTTCGAAGATACATCTCCCCCGGGCCCGCCCCTTCCGGTGACGTCAGGTCTGTTAATGTATATGGATGCAGGAAACTCTTCTTCATATCCGGGAACAGGAACCACATGGACTTGCCTAGAAGGGTCCGGAACTGCGACACTTTTAGGTCCGAGCGCTCCGGTTTATAGCTCGGCAGATGGAGGTTATATAGACTTCAACAATGAAAGATACGCCCATGTCTCATCTCAATTTTTCAATATGCCGGGACTGACTATATTTTCATTTATAAGAGTCCCCGTGCTTCCTTCTAATTATGATGCGCTTATATTCAGCAGAAGCGCAGCCAACTCCCCAACTGGATTTCATTTCGGATTTAACGCTCGATTAGCTATACATTATAATGGATCTATAATAAGCAGCACATTAACACCGACATTAAATGAATGGATAATGGTAGCAGCGACTGTATCTACATCTTCAGTTGTTTTTTACAGAGGAAGCAGTTCCGGTATTACACAGCAAACAAGAACCGGAACCTATACAAGTTGCTTCATGGAAAATATTGGAATTTGTATTGACAGGCAAATAACATATAGAAACTCTAATGTCGATATGTCCATAGCAATGATATATGATAGACCGCTTTCGACGGCAGAGATAACACAAAATTTTGACCTTTTTAAATCAAGGTATGGGTACTGATAGCATAAAAATTCGGGTAGAAAAAGACGCTAAAGATTATGAATTTTGGCAAAGAAAAAGTGAATGGATCTTAGTGTATTCTCATTCAGAGTCAAAAGAAACGCTTGAGGACGGAGTTGTTTTAACGACGAGAGAAATAAATTACGTTCCGATTAAAGAGGAGATAAACGGATCTCCTATAGTTTCGAGAGAAGAATTTTCTGAAGAGGATAAAATAATAGAAATATCAAGTATAGAGCAAAAAAATAAAAAATGAATGACATTTTAGGATACATATTGCCTCCGATCGTCACTGGGCTTATCGCATTTTTTACAGGAAGAAAGATGCAAAAAACTCAAATAGAGGGCAATGAACTTTCGAATGTAAGGGACTCTATTGAAATATATAGAGACATTATTGAAGATCTGAAAAGACAAATGGATGAAATGAAAAAAAGCATATTTGAAATAGATGAAGACAATAAGAGATTACATAAAGAAATTGAGACCCTCAAGCAAGAAAACGAAAGGCTTAGAAAAAATTCGAACTGAAAAAATCTACCTTAAGAGGTATTCTGATGACGGGATCCAGACCCTAGGGAAAATAGCCGTTGGAATGCAAATCTTTCATACGCTAGAGCTTCCATGGAGAGACAACAGAAGAAGAATCTCGTGCATACCGAAAGGCGAGTACAGGGTAACAAAGCACTCATCCCCTAAGTTTGGAAAGAGCTTCTGGGTTAGAGAGGTCCCGGGTAGATCAGAAATTCTTATTCATGCCGGTAATTATTATACAGACATACTCGGATGCATACTTGTCGGAACCGGAAAAATGGATATAAATGGAGACGGGAACCCAGATGTTACGAGTTCCCGTCTTGCAATGAATAAGCTGTACGACATCCTTCCGGATGAGTTTAACTTGGTGATTTTCTAATGACCGAAATGGAACGTATTGCGGTTTGTTTCTGGTGAAGCAGAATATTACCATTCCTGTCATAGGTTACCGGATCATCCGAGTCTATTTCTTCGATTTGATAACCGTCTCCGGGTGATATTGTAACGTTCTCACCAGATACGACCATTGAATCTAGGTATAAGTCTGCTTGTCCGTTATCTCCAGATATTTTTATCATTGCCCACTGATTAGCAGAAGGAGACTTTGCAGCTCCGACTATTTCAAAGTAGGACTCGAAATAATAAGCAAGTCCTTCTCCACGGAAATATGTCCATTCAAAGGAATCGATCGACTGTTTTTCAGTTTCCACATCAACGAAGAACTGAACAACCTCAATATTTTTTTCGGTCGGAACAACTGGCGGAGATGTCTTTGCGCAAGACACGAGCGTCATAGCTAAGGCCATGAAAACAAAAATCAAATTTCTCATTTTCTTTGGTTTTGAGATTAATATTCTCAAATATAGTATTTTTGCCTGAAAGATTGACTATGAGAATATTGCTAATTGCGCTTACAACCACTTTTTTGTTTTCATGCTCAGCTCAAAAGCATTTGGAGATCGCTCTAAGAAAGGACCCGTCAATAATAAAGGATTCGGTCACTGTTGATACCATATACATGGCTCCAATGACCTTGGAGGATTCTGTAGTTTTGCCGAAGCTTAAGCCTTGCGAGATAAACCAAACGATAAACTTTGATGACGGCATCATTCATGGCTCAATTGTTATTGTGGGCGATGTGGTCAAGTACACGATAAATACTCGACCCGTAAAGAAACCTGTTCGAATAACCCATAGAACAGTTACGATAAAAGAGAAAAAACCAAAAAAGGACAGGATGGAGCAGATCATAGCGTTAGGATGGGTCATCGCTGTAATTTTTATTCTTGCCCTTCTATCGAACATATTTCAGAGAAAATGAATATTATTCATATCTTTGTCCTAAACAATAAAATCCAATAAAATGGCAAAATTAAAACAAGAGCAATTAGAAGCTTTACGAAATTTTCAACAACAAAGCGCTCAGGCTAAAATCGAGATCGCAGACGCAGAGATCGCAAAATTGTCAGCTGTGGGCAGATACAGATCGGTTCAAGAGGAGTACAGAAAGCTAGAGAAATCTCTTGCTGAAGAATACGGAGAGAACTGTACGATCAATATCGACACCGGAGAGGTTACATCTCCAGACAATAAAATGAGCGTGGAAAAATAAGACATCCACATGCCTAAGATAGTTACATACGCAACGGTAACGGCTAGCCCTACCGACATAATCATCGGTACAGATGTGAGCGACTCAAACAAGACTGTAAATTATACAGCCCAGAGTATTGCGAACTTAGCTCCGGTTCCAGATCTTGACTCTGTATTAAGTGTAGGAAACACATCTAATGTAGATGTTATTCTTGATTCAGAGTTGACCGTGAACAAGATAAATCTATCGACATCCACACAAAACCTGTCTGCCGCAGGACAGATCGGTTGGAATGATGATGATGGAACTGTAAGCGTAGCTTTAAAAGGCGGCTCAACTGTAATACAGGTTGGTCAAGAGCTCGTAATAAGAGCCTTGAACAAAACAGGAGCCCCGCTTTTGGAGAGCGAATTTAGAGTTGTTCGGGTTACCGGAGCTCAAGGGGATAGACTCACTATAGATCTTGCTGACGCATCGAATGCAAATGTAAGCGAATCAACAATAGGCATTGTCACGGAGAGCTTCGACAATAATCAACAAGGGTTTGTAACAACATTTGGTATCGTTCGGAATATTAACACAACCGGCGCTCCATTTAGCGAATCTTGGTCAGAGGGAGATCCTCTTTACCTTTCCGATAGCAACCCGGGACACATAACAAATATAGAGCCAACATCTCCTAGCTTTGTTGTAAGACTTGGCTACGTCGTGAGAGTGAACCCCAACGACGGAATGATTTTCGTCAAAGTTGACGCAGGATATTTACTTGGAGAAATTCACGACATACTAATATCGAATTCTCAAGACGGAGATGTGCTTGTTTACGAAAATGCTACAGGCCTTTGGAAAAACGTTCAGCCTACAATGAACGTTTTGTGATATTACCTTTATAAGGTAACCAAGGATGCCTCGCTTAGCGGGGCATTTCTTTTTTCATTAAATTTGTCTAAAATCAAATACAATGCAAATAATAAGAAGACTATCAGTAGGTCCAGACTACAAGAACGGAGCTATGCATTTTATCCGAAACCAGCGGGTTTTGGGAGATACACATACAATTCACGAAATAAGGGCTCTCGAGGACGGCCATCGAGTCGTTTACGAGGTATGGGTCAAAGGTCCTGAAGAGAAAGTTAAACTTTGGAAGACTATCGACGGTATGCCTGTAATGGCCGAAATGCATATAGACTTTTGATATGAGATCACCTACTGACTTTATATGCAAGCCGAAAGGAGGACGTAGATACGACAACGTTAAGAAGTTTGGAGATGTATCTTTCATAATGAGCTCCTCCGAAGAAGATCATAAAGCTTCGAATAGAATTGCCGTTGTCCAAGAGTTGCCAAACCGGTACAAAGGACCTATAAAAATAGGCGCTGAGCTCATCGTGCACCATAACGTATTTAAGTATTACAACGACATAAAAGGAAGGAAAAAAAGCGGGAAAAGCTTTTTGAGAGACGGCTTATTTATGCTAGATTCTTATCAGGTATTCGCATTCAAAAACCCCGGAGAAGAATGGATGTCTCTAGACGGATATTCGTTTGTGAGGCCTGTTAAGAGGCAAGAGATTCGCCCAATGAGGACTCACCGAGGATTTGAAGAACTGACCGGGAAAGTAGCCATGGAAGGACCGTACCTAAAAGAAAAAGGGCTAAAAGTTGGCGACATGGTGTTCTTTGCGCCAGATAGCGAATACGAATTTCGAATTGACGGAGAGTTGATGTACAGGGTAATGGATCAAAATATATTCGCCACGCTATGAAAAAAGAAGAATCAACGTTAGAATTAAAAAAGAGTTTAATATCAGCATCTAGAGAAGCTGTGAAAGAACTCATCGCCGTAGCGAAAAAGAAAATATTCGACACGTCTACAAAGAGGTATTCTACCGAAGAAGAAGATGATAGTCCAGAAGCTAAAGAGTTGGCTGCAGATAGATTAAAGAATGCAGCAGCGGCTAAAAAAACGGCTATATTTGATGCTTTTGATATCCTTGATAGGATCGACGTAGAGGAAGAAGCTATTAAGGCTGCAGAGACTTCTGGAGGAGAGGTTCATACAGGTGGGTTTGCGGAAAGAAGAAGTAAAAAGTAACACCGATGCAGAGCTTAGGTATAGAGAATGATATTATGATTACGTTGGAAGACGTGGTTCCAACTCCTCAGCTGTCCAGAGGTAACAGGCTGAAGAATTGGAAGTATGGCTACAACAGCAAGTATGATATTGTTATCATATCCAAAGACGGCACGCTTGGAGAAATAGTTGAAATACAAGGACTACGAATAGGCCTACCTAAAGCTCCATCAAAATGTCATTCAAGAAGTGCTGACCCAAAAAAACAGTATTGGGAGAGGGAAGAACAGCCTGAAGATCTTAAGAAAATAAAAACTCTTCATCAATGGAACAAGAGACCCTCTGAATTCAAAAAAAACTATGTAGACTACATAGAGAGAGAATTTGACCGGAGAGAGAGCGGCTTTTGGTTCATGAGCAACGGGGATCCAGTATATGTTACAGGATCACATTATATGTACCTACAATGGTGCAGTATTGATGTTGGATATCCTGATTTTAGATATGCAAATAAGGTTCTTTATTATTTTTGGGAGGGGTGCAAAGCAGATCATAGAGCTTATGGGATGATTTATCTTAAGATACGTCGATCCGGATTTTCATTTATGGAATCTGGAGAGGCTGTCAATATAGGTACTCTTGCTAGCGATTCCCGAATAGGCATCCTGTCTAAAACCGGTGCTGATGCTAAAAAAATGTTCACCGACAAGGTTGTAAACATCAACAATAAACTTCCATTCTTTTTCAAGCCGATCATGGACGGTATGGATAAGCCAAAGACTGAGATTGCTTATCGAGTGCCGGCATCCAAGATTACCAAAAACAACATGCATACCGTTGGCGAGGACGATCAAGAGGGCCTGAACACTACAATCGACTGGAGAAACACAGAGGAGAATGCTTACGATGGAGAGAAGCTGCTATTTTTAGCTCATGATGAGTCAGGTAAGTGGATAAAGCCGAATAATATCTTGAACAACTGGCGAGTTACAAAGACATGTCTTCGAGTTGGTAAAAAGATTATAGGAAAATGCATGATGGGATCCACCTCTAATGCTTTAAGTAAAGGTGGAGAGAATTACCAAAAGCTATACAACGGGTCGCGAGCAAATCAAAGATCTGCAAACGGTCAAACAAAAACAGGGTTGTACGCTCTCTTTATACCTATGGAATTCAACCTAGAGGGTTTTATCGATGTGTACGGTAATCCGGTCATGAGAAAGCCTTCCGACCCGGTCCTTGGAGCGGACGGAGAAATGATCGACAATGGAGCTATTGACTTTTGGGAGGCTGAGGTTGATGCGTTAAAGAACGACCCTGATGCTCTAAACGAGCACTACAGACAGTTCCCAAGGACAGAAGATCATGCTTTTCGAGACGACAGCAAAGATTCCCTGTTTGACTTGACAAAGATTTACGATCAAATAGATTACAACAATTCTTTTGTCAAAGGACACCATCTCACTAGAGGAAACTTTTCTTGGGAAAATGGAATAAGAGACTCAAAGGTTATATTTAACCCTAACAAAAATGGAAGGTTTCTACTTTCATGGGTTCCTCCTGCAAGCATGCAGAATAAATGGTATGAAAAGAATGGGACAAAGTACCCGATGCTGGGAGAGATAGGAGCCTTTGGATGTGACAGTTATGATATATCAGGTACTGTTGGAGGAGGCGGAAGTAACGGGGCGCTACACGGTCTTACCGGAACAAATATGGCAGACTACGCTCCGTCCAATGAGTTCTTTTTGGAATACATAGCAAGGCCAAAAACAGCGGAGATATTTTTTGAAGACATGCTGATGGCTATCGTATTTTACTCAATGCCTATTCTTGCAGAAAACAACAAGCCTAGGCTTTTATACCACATCAAGAACAGGGGGTACAGAGGGTTCAGTATGAATAGACCGGACAAACCTAAGAACAAACTATCGGTTACAGAGAAAGAGCTTGGAGGGATACCTAACTCAAGTGAAGATGTCAAGCAAACTCACGCCGCAGGAATAGAATCTTATATCAACGAGTATGTAGGGGTGGGGGACGGCCAATTCAGAGAGGCCGGTGAAATGGGGATCATGCCATTCAATAAGACGCTTCTTGATTGGGCTAAATTCGACATCACAAACAGGACTCGTTTTGATGCTTCGATAAGCTCCGGCCTAGCTATAATGGCGACTAGAAGACATCTGTATCAGACTAAAAAAGGAAAATCAAAAATAAAAGTTAACTTTGCAAGATACAACAACAAAGGAATGCAAAGCTCTGCAGTACAATGATAAAGGACGAAAAAATATCCATCCCGTATAAATCATTTCCATCTCAGTACGTGCCTGACACCGTGAAAGAATCTGAAGATTTTGGGAGAGAGATCGGGCAAGCTATACAGTATGAATGGTTTAAAAGAGAGGGTGGCCAAACAGCTCGTTTCTATTCGAGAAGAGATGAGTTTAGAAGAAGAAGGCTTTACGCAAGAGCAGAGCAGAGTGTTGTAAAGTACAAAAACGAGCTAGCAGTTGAGGGAGACATGTCTTATCTTAACCTAGACTGGACTCCGGTTCCGATTATTCCAAAGTTTGTGGATATAGTTGTTAACGGGATGACGGACAGAGTATTCACCGTAAAAGCTCAAGCTCAAGATGCACTTTCTCAGCAAAAAAGATTTGACTTTCAGACTCAGATAGAAGCTCAAATGGCGGCAAAAGAAGAGCTAGCCATGGTAAAAGAGATGTTCGGAGTTGATCCGTTCACAATGAATGAGGAAGAAGTCCCGGCTGATGATGATGAGTTGTCATTGTATATGCAGCTTAGATACAAGCCGGCCATAGAGATTGCTGCAGAGGTAGGCGTACTTGCCACTATGGAGGAAAATAAGTACACCAATCTCAGAAAGAGAATGGATTACGACTCTGTAGTCCTTGGCGTATCTGTGGGTCGCCATGAGTTTTTGAAGGGTTCCGGAATAAAACTATCCTATGTCGATCCTGAGTATTGGATACATAGCTACACAGAAGATCCGTTCTTCTCAGACTGCTTCTATTTTGGCGAGGTAGAGAGAGTTCACAACAATGAGCTTTTGAAGATAAATCCTGATTTAACGCAGGATGATATGAAAGAAATATCTTCTTCATCAGAAGCTTGGGCTAGATACCAAGGGTTTGCAGTTGACAACAGTATACTAAGCGCTGAGGAATCTACAATTCTTAGATTCAACTTTAAGACCACCAAGAAAATTGTAACAAAAGTCAAGATCAACGAAGACGGAGGGGAGCGTCCAATACCGAAAACAGATGACTGGGATCCACCTCAAGAGGAAATGGACAAGGGAAGATTCAGGAAGATTGAAAAGACCATTGATGTGTGGTATGAAGGGGTCATGGTTCTTGGGTGCGACAAGATTATAAAGTGGGAGTTGGCCGAAAATATGGTCCGTCCAAAGTCTCCAAGTCAACACGCCCTTCCTCAATACTTTGCTTGCGCTCCTAGAATGTACAAAGGAGAAATAGAGTCCCTGACAAGACGAATGATCCCTTTTGCGGACTCTATTCAGATGACCCACCTTAAGCTGCAACAGGTAGTCCAAAAGGTCACTCCAGACGGGGTGTTTATTGACGCAGACGGGCTTATCGATATTGACCTAGGTAATGGAGCTGCATACAACCCGAATGAAGCCCTTAAGCTTTACTTTCAAACAGGTAGCGTTGTAGGTAGAAGTCGGACAGAAGATGGAGAATTCAACCATGGCAGAATTCCTATACAAGAGCTTAATAAGTCTGCAGGAGCCTCAAAGATTCAGTCCCTTATAGCAAACTACAATTATTATCTAGACATAATCCGTCAAGTGACAGGGCTAAACGAAGCGAGAGATGGGTCAACTCCGGACCCAAGAGCTTTAGTAGGTGTGCAAAAACTTGCCGCTTTAAACTCAAATACGGCTACTCGCCACGTTCTAGATGCTGGAATTTACATGGTAAGGGCTATGGCTGAAGCGTGCAGTTACAGGATGGCCGATATTATGAAATATGAGGAGTTAGGATTCAAAGATGCGCTAATCAACAAGATAGGGAAGTACAACACGGCAATCTTAGAGGAGGCATCAGAACTCTACCTGTACGATTTCGGAATAAACATAGAGGTTTCTCCAGACGCTGAAGAAAAAGCATCTTTAGACGCTTCTGTTAAAATAGCTCTTGATAAAGGAGATATTAATCTAGAGGACGCTATTGACATCCGCGAGATTAACAACATAAAACTAGCCAATCAACTCCTTAAACTTAAAAGAGTCAAAAAACAAGAGAGAGAGGAGAAGGCTGAAATGCAGAAGCAGGCAATGGCTTCAGAGAGTAATATGAAATCTCAACAGATGGCAGCTCAGACTACAGCGCAAAAAATACAGCTAGAGGGTGAGACAAAAATGAGGCTTGAGAAAATCAAGATCGATGGAGAGATTGCTAAAATGGAGAGAGAGGCGGCGCTTAAAGAGATGCTCATGGACAAAGAGTTCAGCTACAATATGAGGTTAGCTGGAGTCAGAGAAGACATGCAGACTAAGCGAGAAGAAATGAAGGAAGAAGAAAAAGCGAAAAGAATTGACAAGCAAAGCACAAACACCTCCAAAATAGCTGATCAGAAAAAGAACAATAAGGCTCCGATTAACTTCGAAAGCAACGAAGACACATTAGATGGTTTCGCCTTAGATTCATTTGGTCCTAAGTAAAATGAAATTCATTTATATATTTTTAGTAATTTTGTAAAAATTCAATCAAATGGGAATTAAAGTAGAAAAAGTTCCGGGTCCGGGAGAAGAGGATTTTAAAGGTCAAGAAGGTCAAGAAGGTCAAGAGGATCAAGAAGGTCAAGAAGGTCAAGAAGGTCAAGAGGATCAAGAAGGTCAAGAAGATCAAGAGGATCAAGAAGGTCAAGAAGGGCAAGAAGGTCAAGAGGATCAAGAAGGTCAAGAAGAGCCGGAAATAAAAGAGGAGAACGTTCTTAATTTTTTGAAGAATAAATACGGAAAAGAAGCGTCGTCTATCGATGAAATAATTTCAGAACCTCAAGATATTCCGGAAGATGTTGAAGCCTTTTTGAAATACAGAAAGGAAACTGGAAGAGGATACGAAGATTACTTGAAGCTCAATAGAGATATAGCATCAGTCGGAGATGATCAGGTTCTTAGAGAATATTACATGTCTCAAGAGCCGGACCTTGATCCAGAAGACATAGATGTTTTGATGCAGGACTACAACTACGATGAAGACATCGATGAAGAGTACGACGTCAACAAGAAAAAGATTAAAAAGAAACGAGACGTTGCTAAGGCGCGAAAATTCTTTGAAAGTCAAAAGGAGCAATACTACAAGCCGATTGAATCGCCTAGTAGTGACCCTGAGATGAAAGAGATAGCGTCGAAGTATAACGATATCGTTAAGGAAGCCGAGAATACAGCTAAACTCAATCGACAAAAAAATGAGCGATTTGAAAAAGCTACCTCAGAGTTCTTCGATAAATTTGAAGGTTTCAAATTTAAAATCGGAGAAAACAAAGAAGAGGTTTATTCACCGGCTAACAAGGAGTCCTTAATGGAAAAATCAAGACCGTCTAACTTCGTGTCGAAGTTTGTTGATGAAAACGGGTTCTTGAAGGATGCAGAAGGATTCCACAGAGCCATGGCAATTGCTATGGATCCGGACAAGTTTGCTAGACATTTCTATGAGAAAGGAATGACTGCAGCTACCGAAAACTTTGATGAGACTGGAAAAAATATTGGCGGTAAGCTGAACCGGTCGCCCGAACAAATTAAAAAGGACGGGGTCAAAGTTCAGAGAGTCGAAACCGAAAGAAATGGTGATCGACTAGTAATTAAAAAGAGAAAGTAAACTTTAAACCTATAAGAAATGGCTTTAGAACCAATTCCGGGATTTGAACTTAGCCCATCGAGCAGTCAAGTCCCCTTGAAAAGAAACTATATCAACAATTTTGATTTCTTGGATCAGTACATGCCTGATATCAAGGAAGAGGAGTTCGAAAGATATGGTAATCGATCAGTCGCTTCATTCTTGAGAATGGTTAGCGCAGAGCTTCCATTGGAGTCAGATTTGATGAAATGGACAGAGCAGGGTCGTTTGCATACTAAGTACACGAACTGTACTTCAGCTGCTGCAGCTGCTGCAGACACTGCGACAATTACTGTCAACGACACAATAACAGGGAACATCTCTGTTCGTGTAGGACAGACAATCTCAATGCACCACAATGCAGGTACGGGGACGAACAAAGCGATTGTGACATCCGTGAATACCGCTGCTGGTACATTTGAAGTAGCCTATTACGAAGCTGGCGGACAAGCTTTCGCTCAAGGAGAGGCTGTCACCATGTTTATCTACGGTTCTGAATTCAAGAAAGGAACCAACGGGATGCAAGGATCTCTCGAGGCTGACCCTCAGATTTTCGAAAACTCCCCGATC
>Ga0209953_1000530_pt1 | contig 13534 bp, 16 predicted proteins | sample SalPonred_H2O_MG_FD_185713 | JGI IMG/M metagenome (GOLD analysis project Ga0209953, IMG submission 185713) | Salt pond water microbial communities from South San Francisco under conditions of wetland restoration - Salt Pond MetaG... | ecosystem: Environmental > Aquatic > Non-marine Saline and... | reverse complement strand
AAATCAAAGGCGAGTTGATACCCGTTGATTTGGTTATACCATTATTTAAACAGTTCACAAAAAGCATGAGCGATAGTTACCACAATGCGACAGAGAACATCGTCATCATGTTACAGCAGAAATACAAAATTAGCGACAAGTCAAAGGTCAGGATCAAAGCAGAAATGATTGACACGATTAATTTAGCTACGAGTAAAGGAGTTGAAGACACGTTAAGTCAGGTTGACCAAATCAGCGATGAGTTCAGCGAAAAGAAAGGGAGGGGCGAGCATGGATAATGATTGGGGCAATTCGCTGCGGTATATTTTAGAATCTATTGGGGTTCAAATCAGCAATAAAAAACCGAGTGATTGGTTTGAGAAAAATATGGTGATGCCATTGGGGTCAGCTTTCCCTGGTGCGTTCCGATATGAGCGAACACCATACCTTAGAGAAATAGTTGACACGATTGGGCGCGACCATCCAGCACACACAATCGCGATAATGAAAGGTGCGCAAATTGGTATGAGTGCTGGGGTTCTTCGGGCGATGGTTGCGTATATTATTGCAGAAAATCCAGCCAACACTTTATTTCTTACGGGTCATAGTGATTTGAGTGAGGAAGCTATGAATAAAGTGGATGAGGTAATTGACGCTTGTGGGATTAGAGATTACATAAGGTCAAACACCCAAAGGAGAAAAAACCAAAAGACGGGCGACACGAATAAGATTAAAGAATTTGCTGGTGGCTCTTTGATTGCTGGGTCAGCTACAAATCACAAGCTACTCAGACAGCGAGATATTCAATATGCGATTGTTGACGATGCCGATGCCGCCAAAAAAGCGACTAAAGAGTCGGGGTCAACTGAGAATATGGTAAAACAAAGGACGGCAGCATACGCGACAAAGCGAAAAATTATTTGGGTAAGCACACCCGAACAGAAACAGAGTAGTCTAATTGAGCCACTTTATTTACGTGGCGACCAAAGACGCTATCATGTCAAGTGTCCGAGTTGCGGAGAATTTCACACCTGGGAATGGGAGACAAGAGTAAAAGATACCGACCAACCAGCAGGGATAACATGGCAAGTTGACGAAAAAGGCAAGTTGATAAAAGATAGTGTAGGCTATACGTGTCAGGAGTGTGGACACTTCTATGATGATAGGGATAAGGACGAGATGCTAAGTGAGGGAATGTGGATTAGTACCGCCGAACCAAGCGAGGAAGGTTTTTACTCTTATCACATTAGCGCACTTTACGCGCCCCCTGGAATGGACAGTTGGGCTAATTACGTTCAACAATGGTTGAGCGCCCACCCAAAAGATAAAGAGCCTATTGAAAGTAAGATACACGCATTTAAAAACTTGGTACTTGGTCAGACTTATGAAATGCAAACCTCATCCTTCAAAGCAACCGAGCTGCAAAAAAACCAAAGGAAATACAGCCCTTTTACCGTACCTGAGAGATTAAGCATAGCAGACGGTAACGGCAAGATATTGATTTTAACATTTGCTTGTGACTTAAACGGTGTTGAGGATGATGCGCGGTTAGATTGGGAGATTACCGCATGGGCAGAAAGTGGGAGTAGCTATTCAGTAGCACATGGTAGCGTTGGAACATTTATTCCAAGAGAGGGAGACAATAAAGCGGAGCGGGACTATTGGACTTATCGTGGCAACGCAACTAGAAGCGTATGGCCAGAGGTTGAGAAAATCATTGGAGCAACGTATAAAAGCGACCATGTGAAAGACGGCAGAACATTTAAAATTATGATTGGAGGGGTTGATGTTGGTTACATGGAAAAGTATGCGATGCCATTTGTTCAGCGAAATAAAAGGTTGTTCGGATTGAAAGGAGACATACAAGCGAAGTATTCCAAGCTAGGTGTGAACCGTCAGAAGTTCAAAAAGTCAGCGAATGTAAACGGGCTGTTCCTGTTGGAATCAAACATTTACAAAGACGAGTTAGCGGATCGGGTTACACTAAAGTTTGACCCGAAAATACAAGATAGCCAGCCCGATGGGTTTATGAATTTTCCGCGAAGTGAAGCAGGGTTGTACCAATACAACAACTACTTCTCACACTTTGAAGCAGAAAAAAGAGTTCCGCACACGGACGCGACAGGGGAGATAGTCGGGTTTAGGTGGTTAAAAAAAGACAGCATTGTGCAGAATCACTTGTTTGACTGTCATTTGTATAATATGGCGATAAAGGATATATTCGTTGATGACGTTTGCCGAGACTTTAAGATCACCAAAGGCACGTGGGCAGATTTTGTAGAAATTTTGAAAAGTAATAGTAAGTAAAAATATGAAGTTATCGTACACAATGCCGAAAGGCAAAAGAACTAAAAAAGACAAGCTGGGTATTTTTTGTACTTCAAAAAAATTGTGGTATAGCTTTGAGACAAATAGTTGGCAAATAGGTGTGAAAGCAGAAATAACTGAAAAGGGTATCAGCACTCATCAACCTTGCAAAAGCATTAGGGCGTTTCGTAGAAAATTAAAACAAGCACCTAATGGATTGAAGTTTTGCCTTATTAGTGAGAAAAGAGGCGATGAGGTTTATGGGGTAGGAACAAAAAGCAACAGTAAGTAAACAAAAAAGACTATATTTGTATAAATCAAAAACAAAGAACAATGAAAACAATCACAACACTAGCTATTCTAATAGCATCGACAACACTAAATGCTCAACTAGCATTTGAAGGGTACAACAAGTTAAAGGACGGATCGAAAAGCGGCTATCGGTTGATGGTCGGCGACACGACAATAACCTTTAAAGATCAAAACATTGATAAGCACAAAGGGAAGTACGAAATCGAAGGCGACAAATTAACCTTGTTTTTTGACACGGTTAATCCTCAGTACTGTGGCGCTGCCAATCGTTTTGCGGAGTATGTAATAACGCGAAATGAATCGGAGTTGCATATAACCAGCAGCAACCTCGACAACCAATGTGAGCAACTAGACAGCCTTGTTATGGGTGTATGGGTTGCCCAAGGTGTTCAAGTGAGCGTTACGGCAGTTTCCAATAACTCAGAAGTCAATGTTTACCCTAATTCAGCGACTACGGAAATAACATTGGAGGGTAAGAAGTCAAAGCTGACATTTACAAGCCTTGCAACGGGTCAGGTTACGGAGTTGGAAACCAACGAAACGCACGACATCAGAGAGTGGCCGCGAGGTTTTTATCACGTTGAATCATTTGGTTTAATCGTGTTGAAATGAATCGAATCGTAAACGAAGGCGGTAGATACTATGTAGAGACAAAAAAGTATCTACTTGGCATAATTCCATTTTGGGTAAAGGTTCGGGAAAATACAACGGCAACTTATGACCGTGTAATGTTTTTCTACGACTGGTCAGACGCTAAAAATCACTTACGGTATCTAAATCGAACCAATCAGCAGTCTTAACTAGCTTGCGGTTTTGGAAATAGGAAATTTCATCACCAAGTTTTGCGTTTTTATATTCAGAAATAAACCTATTGAGTTGATCGGGCTTCCAACGAATCGAAGCAGCCGCATTTCTAAACTTATTTTCAATGTCCTGGCGAATCATTGAGTAATGGTGCATCATTATTTCACTTCGCTCAAATAAACGCCACTTGTCGCACGTGTTGACTTGAATCGAAGGGTCAACCCTTACAGGATAGGTTTTTTGCCTCTGAACGCGCGTATTTGGCTGTAACTTGCAGATAAACGGCATAAAATAGTCCTCAATAGGGTCTAATCGCCACGTTACACGCTTGTAATAGGTAAACATTCGGGTAAAAGTAACGTCATAACCGCCTTTTTCACACTCATTTTTAGCCTGATTAAACTCTGTACGATTGTAAAAATGGTCGGTTGCGCTGAAAAAATAGTGAGAAGCACCCAATAATTTAGCCGCATCAATCAATTTATTGTGCTTTTCAATCTCGTTTTGCTTCGTGTTTTTGTGTAAATCGGGCTGAAATTCAATGATTGTTATCTTAGAATCGTGGAAAGAGCGCACAAAATCCTCGACATTGTGGCAATACTCCCCTTTATTACTGGTTTTTTGGTAGCATATCACAATAAAATCAACTTCGTGATCTATTTGCTCAATAGATTTCTCTAGTAGCTCTAGTCCGTTCCAAACGGTATAAAGTGCAGCTAATTTCATTTAATCTTTCTTGCTGGATTACCTACAACCGTCAAACCTTCGCTTATGTCCTTTACCACAACAGAACCCATGCCGACAATAACATCCTTCTCTATTGTAATTCTATTGCGAACGGTAACGCCTATTTTTAGTTTTGCGCCATCTTTGATTAAGGCATAACCACCGATAATTGTACCAGTGCTTATTTCACAATTACTACAAACCTTCGCATCGTGTCCTATATGGGTGTGAGCCATTATAATATTATTGTCGCCAACGGCAGTAAATTTACTTTTATCTTGTGGTCGCTGAATCGTAACGTGTTCGGAAATCACATTACCATCACCAATAGTCACAAAGCCCTCAAACTTATCTGAATTTCTTATTTCTCCATCAGATCCGATTACCGAGTAAGCGCCTATCTTGTTATTTTTACCAAGTCTTACATTTGGGTAAATTACGGCAGTAGGATGTATTTCGTTTGAAGAATCAAACCTTGCGTAAGGGTCATAAATATCCATTGAGTACAGGTATTTTAGTTATTAATTCTTTTGGTGCGGTGGGTAAATCTTTCGTAAATGGCGTTATGTTTACACCCGTTTTTACATCAACGGCAAATCCGTCAATATGGCGGCATTTAAAACTCATTTTGCTATAACTGATTCTCCGTAGTTTCCGTTGCATTGAGCCATCAAGGCGACAATTTAACCCACTACGCCAGGGAGAATAGTTTAACGCCTTTAGTAAGTCAGCAGAAAGGCATCTGCCTATACCAACAGTCTCACCACTACGCCCCTTGTCATAGCCGTTAAAATAAACAAGCTCTTTCGTTGGTGCATTTAGTAGGTAGCAATCTTGAAGCCCCACGAAGTCATAACCATCGGATACATTTTGCAAAAGACGTTGTAAGGTATCTTCACAAATAAAATCGTCCGAGCCTAAAAAAATAGCCGCATCAATATTTTTGTACCTTAAAATGTTCGAGCCGTAATTCCATTTATTGCTCAATGGTCGGTTAGGATAGTGGTGGTATTCAAACAAAGTAGTTTCGCAAATATCTTTAGAAGATTTACCCTCACTACCAACAGCGACAAAAACAAATTCTACATTTTTAAAACGTCCATTAAGATACTCCCAATGGTCGGCAAAAGCGGTAAACAATTCGTGCCGTTGCCAAATACAAGTCAAAACACCAACTCTAAATTTACTCATGTAGGTAGTTTGTGTAAAATTTATAAGATGCTTCGTCCATTGTTTGTTGGAGCAAAGATATATCATACTTTTTTGCTTCGTAACGGTTAAGCCTATCGGTGTGATGCCGCCCACCACATAACCCCGTGCCGTGCTTTATGCCTATGCAGATATGCTGACTAGGCTCAAAGGTTTTTTTATCCTGTATGTGATGCCATAAATGAATGTCCGTGTAAGGCTCGTGTTCAGCGCACCACTTAAACCCTAAATTTGGTTTGATTAGGGTACTCATTGCGCTCGATCTGCGCTTGTGGTTAAATGTAAAACCTTTGTTCAAATGTAGGTTGTAATAAATGGTATAGTTAGTGCCGAATATATCAGGCTTTCCGTTTTTTACCCATTCAGCAATCATAGTTTTTAAATAATCGGGCGAATACCAATCATCATTTTCCATTAACGCAATAACGTCAACGCCCTTTTTGCTCATATAATCATAACCGTATCTGTATCGCTTGGTAATATCGGGCTTTTTGTCGGTTACTTTGACCTCATCCAGACCAACAATAAGCACCTCATCAGGCTGCAATGTTTGATTTTCTAACATCCGTTTGAAGTTGTTTAGAAACTTTGGTCGGTCGCCTCTATCGGGGCAAATCACACCTATTTTCATGTGCCTAATTTTCGGTAAAGGTAAATCAAAAACAGCGTTTACCTAATAATTTTGACGCAAAGCATAAATTAAATTACGCATACATGGCAATTTCAACAGCGGCTGGTTTAAGCCTAAAATCAAGAGTAACAGCGTACAAGATAACTAAAGGCTCGTTTCAGGATACAAGCCCTAACCTACCACAACGAATACTAATTTTAGGAGAAGCCAACACAGCGAATCAAGGCTCACTAGACACAACCGTAAGAAATGTTACCACCTTGCAAGAAGCTGGTCAGCAATACGGATACGGCTCTCCGATTTATTCAGCGATGCGTATTTTATTCCCAAAAGGGGGTGCGGGATTAGCTGGAATACCTGTTGACATTATCGCACAAGAAGAACCAGGTAGTGCAACCGCAAAAGAAATTGAGATTACGCCCGTAGGCACAGCCACAGGAAACGGAACGCACTTTTTGACCATTGCAGGGCGTGAATCGTTAGATGCCGTGCCTTACGCAATCAACATCAATAAGGACGACACCGCAGCCGACATCACACAAAAAATTGAGGATGCTGTAAATAACGTGCTAGGTTGCCCGTTTAGCGCATCATCAACAGATTACGAAGCCACTTTAACGAGCAAGTGGAAGGGTTTAACAGCCGATGAGTTGACTGTGACAGTTGACACGGGTGATGACACTTTGGGAATTACCTATACTTATAACGAAACAAGCGCAGGTTCAGGAACACCAAGTATTGCAGGCGCTCTTGATTTAATCGGGAACACTTGGTACACAATCGTAATTAACGGTTACTCAACAGAAACTACTACAATGGACGCGCTTGAAGCGTTCAACGGAATACCTGATCCAAACACACCGACAGGGCGTTACTCAGGAATCATATTTAAGCCTTTTATAGCGTTAACTGGCTCAACAGCGGATGACCCTAGTTCAATCACGGATGCGAGAAAAGACGATGTGACTATTTCAATTTGCCCTGCGCCATTAAGCAAAGGACTTACGATTGAGGCAGCTGCAAATATGTGTTTCTTGTTTGCACAGTCAAGCCAAAATTCGCCTAACATTGACCTTGGGGGTCAGAGCTATCCAGATATGCCAACACCAACAGCAATCGGTTCAATGGCTGACTATAACAACCGAGACACGTTTGTAAAGAAAGGTTGTTCCACAGTTGACCTAGTAAGCGGAAGGTATCAAATTCAGGATTTTGTTACAACCTATCATCCAATAGGGGAAGACCCAGCGCAGTTTGCTTACTGCCGTAACTTGATGCTAGACTTTAATGTGAAGTACGGTTACTTCTTACTAGAAATAATCAATGTAGTTGACAAGACATTGGCAGCTGATGGCGACTTTGTGGATGCTTCAGGTGTTATTAAGCCAAAACAATGGAAAGCGATAATTAGGGCGTACATTGATGACTTGGTGCGTAGGGCTTTAGTTGCCGATGCAGATTTTTCAAAAGACAGTATTCAGGTTTCGATAGGTCAGACAAACCCCGACAGACTAGAGACATTTTTCCGCTATAAGCGTACAGGAACAGCCCGTATATCTACGACAGATGCACAGGCAGGATTTAATTTTGGATAAACAATAAATAGAACATGGCAGCAATAGGAGGCGACATTCTTGAAATTACATACAACCACCCAACATTGGGGCAGGGCGTACTACTCCCAAAAAGTAATGAATCATTTACATTAGACTTGGGCGGCTTTCGTTCAAATGACGATGCTAACATGATCGATGGTGGCGGTCAAATGATTGACCAAATTAACCGTGTGCGTTGGTCAGGTGAGGGAACTATTGCGGTGGACGAATTGCAAGAAACCCAAGAAAATATGACTGCATTAGCTGGCTCACCACAACTTGCCGATTGGACTTTTACACACGTGAACGGCTCGGTTTACGGCGGTAAGGGGAAGCCAGTAGGAGACATTCAAGTAGACAAGAACGTAAACACAATGACTTTGAAAATAAGCGGTGGCGGTCTTGCAGAATTAATTTAAACCTCAAACATTAAATACTATGCAAGAAGGAGAAAAAGGGGTGGAAACGCCCGAAGGTGGAGTAACAAGAGAAGTTGCGGAAAAGGACATTAACCGTTGGTTGGACTATCGTAGGATTCGCAAAAAGAAACGCGAAAAAAACGAGGACGGTATAAATGAACTTATCGAACTTGTAGAAGATGGTATTATTAGCGTTGATGAGGACTGCAATATTACCTTAGAGCTTCAACAGCCTATTAAAAATGCGACTGGATCAACAGCGGTTCAAAACTTAGTGTTTAAGCCACGATTGAAGCAGCAAGAAGTATCGAAGCATTTGAAGGGTGCAGGAACAGACGTAGATGCTAGAGTGTCGGCATACATTGCAGCGGCAACCGAGCAATCGAAGGGTGTATTGAGTAAGCTAGACGTAAGCGATTACAACATAGCACAGTCAATCGCTCTGTTTTTTTTGGTATAGACGAACGTGAACTGGACGCGGCAAATAGAAGTGTAGCACGTTCGAGAGGTTGGCCGCCAAGTGTGTTAACAGACTTGTATCTCGATAGGATAGATATTGAAGGTCTTTTTTATTGGTATGATGATGCCTTAGAAGAAGATAGACAAGTAAAAGAAAAAACAAATGGCGGCAACAAGTAGTGTTTCTACGAAGTTTACAGCGATTGACCAGTACACGGCTAAGGTCAAGCGTATGCAGGCCGCTACATCATCCTTTGCCACACGAGCGCAAACAGGATTAGCCAAAGCAAATCGAGGTTTTAGAAAGTTGACCAGCCCAATTAGGGCGGTTGGCCGTCAGCTAGGGCAGTTGGGTATTATTCTCGGTGCAACTGCAATCATTGGCGTTGTGGGGGGCGCAATCAATGTTTTTAAGGATTTTGAACAGGCCAACGCGAACGTAGCATCTGTATTAGGATTAACCTCAAAAAACACAAAAGAACTTCAAAAAGACGCTAAAAGACTAGGCGCGTCAACTATGTTTACGGCTACTGAGGTTGCTGAACTTCAAAAAGAATATGCAAAACTAGGATTTACTCAAAGTCAAATAATAGACACAACCGAGTCAACGCTTTATTTAGCCCAAGCAACAGGGGTTGAATTAGGGCAAGCAGCAAAACAAACTGGGCAAACCCTAAAAGCCTTTGGATTAACAACTAAAGATGCAGGTCGTGTTGCTGGAGTGCTTGGTGTTTCGACAACAAAGGCTGCCTTAGATATGGAGTTTTTTGCTACATCAATGTCAAAGGTTGCCCCCATTGCAAAAAACGCAGGGTTTTCACTAGAAGAAACATCTGCTCTTTTCGCATCATTAGCAGATTCTGGATTTGATGCGAGTACAGCTGCAACATCTACTAAAAACATATTACTGATGGCAGCCGATAGCAATAGCAAGCTATCAAAAGCAATGGGTGGGTCAGTGAGCAATATGAGTGAATTAGTTGAGGGGCTAGATAGAGTTAAAAACTCGGGGGCTGACCTTACAGAAATGTTAAACTTAACCGATAGGCGTTCGGTGGCAGCGTTTGCAACTTTCATTGACGGCAAAGATAATATGCTTGATTTTGCCAATTCCTTGCAGTCACCAGAGGAAAGGCTCAAAGCAATGGCGGATGCAATGGGTGACACTTTGCAAGGTAGTATATTTAGACTTCAAAGCGCATACGAGGGATTCATCCTTTCTATTGAAGATGGCAATGGTAAAATTGGCAAAACCATTAGGGGTGTAATTGATGTAGCTGCTGAAATGCTGACTTTAGCTAGAGGTGCTGGGGAAGCAGAAAGCAAGTTGAGCGAAAAAGAAAAAACAATAAGGCGTTATGCTGAAACAGCCTTGTATTGGTTGGAAATAATCGGTTACATTGTAGGTGCTTTTGTCGCATTAAAGATTATTTTGGTTGCGGCAAGTACATTATTGGCAGCATGGAATTTAGGGGTTAAAGCTGTAATGGCAGCTCAATGGCTTTGGAACGCAGCGATGTCGGCAAACCCAATAGGCTTAATAATCTTAGGTATAGCTGCATTGATAGCGATAATCGCGGTAGTTATCGCTAAGTATGACGAATGGGGCGCGGCATTTACCTTTGTTCTTGGGCCACTAGGAATGATTATCAACCTTATTCAATCCTTTAGGCGAAATTGGGATGGTATAAAAAAGGCCTTTGCTGATGGTGGTATCTTGGGTGGTATTAAAATGATTGGAAAAGTTATTCTTGATTCATTGTTAATGCCTTTACAGCAGTTGTTAGAGATTTTAGCGTCCGTCCCTGGCATTGGTGGGTTTGCGCAAAGTGGCGCGGATGCCTTGGCTAATTTTAGAGAAGAACTAGGCGTTAATGTAGGTGGAGAATCACAAGGTAATGAAGTCACGAACCCAAGGGCAAGACAAAACGAAACATTTAGTAGTTTCTTAGAGCGTTCAATGACAACAAACACCTTAAAAATTAAAGACGAGACTGGTCGCGCTGAAATGGAAGAGGAAAATAGCGGTATTCCTATTATAACAACTTCAACAGGAGGAGCTTAATGGTCGAAGATTTAACCATAACGGAAACGGGAAGCGGTGGAGACTTGGTGCTGCAAGGTAATAACCTAAGCACAACGACAAGTCTTTGGAATATGCCATACATCGCTCTTTTCGGTGGTAACGTTCAGCAGCTTACGCCAACGGACAGACCCGAAGGAGAGCAACAGTTTGATTGGTGGGGTAATAGTGCGTTGATACCAAACGACACTGAACTGCAATATAACAGCCGAACGGAAAAGGCATTAAACGAAACTTCGCTAAACAGCGCAGGGCGAATAAAAATACAGCAGGCGGCGCAAAAAGATTTAGAATTTATGTCTTCATTGGCCGATGTAACCGTAACCGTTACATTGACGGGGGTCGACAGGGTAAAAATAGAAGTACAATTAATTGAATTAGAAACAGAATCCTCAAACCTTGTATCATTCCTTTGGGATGGGACAAAAGCCGAGGTAGTTGAACAAAAGCAAGTGGGAAATGTAACCCCTCCACTTGTTTGGATATTGACCGATGGGATTTGGGAAGATAGGGGGTTTTGGCAAGATAACGAAAACTGGATAGACTAATGGCACAAATAAATAACGGAGAAACTGGATTAAGTGCGCGTACAAAAATAAATGAAAGTATCGCGAAAACTGATCAAATTACCGATGTGGGTGGGGGTGTAATACCTTCATCAGCACAATTAAGTAAAGTTGACAGCATTACCGATGTCGGCGGTGGTGTGATACCATCAACTGCACAGCTCTTCAAATTAGACACGATTGAAGAAAGCGCACAGGTCAACGCTGCCGATCAAGTTTTTTTCGGGCGTTTAACTTCATCTGGGACGAACATTATACTAGATGAGGAATATAGCACCTATACCGCTTCTACAGCCATAGGGCGCTCAACCAGTGGGGAGTATGTAATTTTTAACGACAACATAACGGTTGCGAATACCTTTGTTACTATAACTCCTTCGCAGAGTAGCTTTATTAGCGCAGTTGTAAGCTCTGGTCGGATAACTATTGAAACAGCCGACACGTCAGGAACATTAGCTGATGACATATTGACTAGCGCAGTAGTAAAAATAGAAAATTACCCATTATGATAAACATCCCAACATTGCAGGAAATCTACGATGACTTAATTGCTTCTGTTGAGAATGAGTTAAACATCACTATTCCGACAATCGGCAAAAATGTACTTCGCCCGTTAGCAGCCGTACAAGCGGCTAAACTAAAGCTGTATTATTTGCTATTGGGAAAGGTGCAGAAAAATATATTTATCGACACGGCAGATCCAGTTGCCAAAGGTGGAACGTTAGAGCGGTGGTGTGAGGTTAAGTTAAATCGCTCCCCACGCCCAGCAACGGCTGGGGAATATACAGTTGAGGTTACAGGAACAATTGGCGCGACCATTGCGGCACAAACAACGTTTAAAAGTGATGACGAAAGTAGCTCGTCTGGATTCTTATTTATACTTGACAACGACAAAACACTTACCTCATCACCTGACACGATGACTTTACGCGCTTTAACGGCTGGATTGGATAGTGAATTAATAGTTGGCGACACATTGACGGCAACCGTGCCACTTGCAAATATTGACCAACAAGTTGAAGTTACGGTTGTTTCCACTACTCCATTAGCGGCTGAAACGCTAGAAGAATATCGACAAGCGGGGTTAGAAAGTTTCAGAACAGAGCCGCAAGGGGGCGCGGCAGTTGATTACCGATTATGGGCATCCGATGCACAAGGTGTTGCTAATAGCTATCCTTATGCCAAAGCTGGGGATTGTGGGGTAATTGACCTTTACATTGAAGCCACTATTGCCGACAGCACCGATGGGAAAGGAACGCCAACTCCTGCAATACGAGAAGCAGTTGAGGATGTGGTAGAGCTGAATCCTGACACCACATTACCAATTAACGAAAGAGGTCGTAGACCATTAGGTGTTTTTCAAGTGAATTACTTAGACATTACGCCAATCGACATAGACATCACGATAACTTTAGCAAGCGGAAACTCTTACACAGCAGCGCAAAAGGCATCTATTGAAAGCGCGTTTGAAGAAGAACTAGCATCTGTACGCCCATTCATTACAGGTGCAGATATTGTTGAGGATAAAAATGATACTTTCGGAGGTAACAAAGCAGTATTTATTGTGCAAAACACAGTGCCAACGGTGGTGTTTAGCTCGGTTACGGTTGAGTTTGACGGTGTTTCGCAATCACTTTATACATTTGTTGCTGGGAACATCCCTTATCTAAACAGTATTACCTATGTTTAATCAAATTGTAAATCTCACAAAGCGGCTATACCCAACAGGCAGGGCTTTTCGGATTCCGTATGGCGGTGTTTGGGATAAACTGCATCGGGCTTTTGCAACGGTTGAAAATGAAGCCGTACAAGAGGGGATTGCGATACTTGACGCGGTACTACCAGACAATGATAATTTTACGTCAGACGATGCGACAGCATGGGAAAAAAGGCTTGGATTAATTGTTGACACCTCCAAATCACTAGAGGACAGGAAAGAAGGTATAAAGCGAAAACTCAATCATCCAGGAGCAATACCAGCACGTCAGAATTACCGATATTTAGAGCGCGAATTGAGGGCTGCAAATTTTGATGTTTACGTTTATGAAAATCGTTTTGATGACGGATCAGGAGGGTTAGAAACGCGAACGGTTAGCGACTTGATAGGTTCAAGCGGAAGCACACAGAACCAACTAGGAATGAATCAGCTTGGTCAGGCTCAACTCGGAACAGCCTACTACAAAAAAGCGGCTTGGTCATTGGATGACAAAGACAAATATTTTGATGTAGGAACGATTCAGCATCGGGCGTTCTTTATTTCGGGCAATCCGATTACAACAGAAGCGACAGTTGACGCATCAAGAGAACAAGAATTTAGAGAATTAATAATGAAAGTAAAGCCAGCGCAAACGGTTGCATGGCTTTTAGTAAATTACGTGTAGCATGGCAATACCAATTACAGATTTATCAAACATTTTAGCACCTGATTACGACTATCCTTACGG